>Ga0302326_10000066_pt1 | contig 264271 bp, 200 predicted proteins | sample Palsa_T0_3_FD_202264 | JGI IMG/M metagenome (GOLD analysis project Ga0302326, IMG submission 202264) | Peat permafrost microbial communities from Stordalen Mire near Abisko, Sweden - Palsa_T0_3 | ecosystem: Environmental > Terrestrial > Soil > Palsa > Peat permafrost | place: Sweden: Abisko... | reverse complement strand
CCGATCAGACACCGGTCTCGGTGGTACGCATCAGTCCCGACGGGCGCGGCACGCCGTTTGTGACGGGAATCCTCAACGCCACCGGCCTGGCCTTCAACCACGATGGCGATTTGTTTGTCACTTCGCGCGCGGAGGGCAATGTCTACCGCGTCGACGGCGCCGGCGAGTTCACCGTCTACGCGGAGGGGATGGGCGTGGCAACGGGTGCCGCGTTCGACGCCGAGGGAAATCTCTTCGTCGGCGATCGCAGCGGGACGGTCTTCAAGATCAATCCGGAACGGCAGATCTTTGTGCACGCCACGCTTGAGCCAAGCGTCGCCGCCTATCACTTGGCAGTGGACGCGACGGGAACGCTCTATGTGACGGCACCGTCGCTCTCGTCGAACGAGGCCATCTGGGCGGTTGCGCCGAATGGTGACACGCGCGTGTTTTACCGTGGGCTGGGACGGCCGCAAGGCCTGGCGATCTCGCGCGAGGGCGATGTGTATCTCGCCGCCTGCCTGCACGGGCGGCACGGCCTGGTGCGCATCACGGCGAATGGCGAGGCCAGCCTCGTGCTCGCCGGCAGCAATCTTGTGGGCGTCGCGTTTTCGCCGCTGGGCACAACGGTACTGGCGACCAGCGACGCCGTATATGATGTGGATTTGGGAGTTGAAGGGCTGATCCTGTAATCGCGCGCTGCCGCGAGCGCAAGTTCCCAGCGCGGCCGTTTCCTTCCTTCTTATGAAATCCGAAATCATTGCTGTCGGTTCCGAGATGCTCACCCCGTACCGGCAGGACACGAATTCTCTCTACCTGACCGAGAAGCTGAACGAGATCGGTGTCGTCGTCGCGTTCAAGTCCATCGTGGGCGATCGGCGCAAAGATCTCGTCAGCGCCATCCGCACCGCGCTCGGCCGCGCTGACATCGTGCTGGTGATGGGTGGCCTGGGCCCGACCGAGGACGACCTGACGCGCGAGGCGACGGCGGATGCGCTCTCGATTGCGCTCAGGCGCGACGCGGCCCAGGTGGCGGCGCTGCACGCGCGTGCCGCGAGCTGGCGCATTACCATGCCGCAAAACAATCTCAAGCAGGCCGATCTGCTCCAGGGAGCAACGCTGCTGCCCAATCCCAACGGCAGCGCGCCCGGCCAGTGGCTTGACGTCACCTACAACGGCTATCGCAAGCTCATCGCGCTGCTGCCCGGCCCGCCGCATGAGTGCAAGCCGCTGTTCGACGCCGAATGCCTGCCGCGCCTGCGCGAGATGGTGCCGCCGCGCGCAATTGCCGTCCGCACACTCAAGGCGGCGATGATTCCCGAGTCGCAGGCCGACAAGCTGCTTGCGCCAATTTACTCGACCTACACCGACGTGGAAACAACCATCCTCGCCCACGCCGGCGACCTGCAACTCACGCTGATCTGCGTGAAGCCGACGCGCGATGCGGCGCAGCGGCGTGTCGATGAGCTCGCCGGACGCCTCGAAGAAGCGCTCGACGATTGGCTCTACTCTTCGGATGGCGATTCTCTGGAACAGATCGTTCTCTATTATTTGGGCCTGCGGCAGTCAACGCTGGCCGTCGCCGAGAGCTGCACCGGCGGACTCGTCGCGGAGCGGATTACGTCGGTCGCTGGCGCGTCCCGCTCGTTTGTCGGCGGCGCAGTCGTCTACAGCGACAAATTGAAGATCGAAATGGCCGGCGTTCCGGCGGATCTCATCGAGAAGCACGGCGCAGTTTCCGCTGAAGTGGCGCAGGCGCTGGCCGAAGGGATTCGCAAGCGCACCGGCGCGACACTCGGCCTCGGCGTAACCGGAATCGCCGGCCCCACCGGCGCAACAGAAAAGAAACCCGTTGGGCTGGTGCACATCGCACTCACTGACGGCCAGATCGTCGACGCCGTAGAGCGCACCTTTCGCGGCGACCGCACCCGCGTTCGCGAGTGGGCCTCCACGCAGGCGCTCGATCTCCTGCGCAAGCGCCTCATGTAGTCTCGGTTGTTCTGCTAACTCGCGGCGATCGGCGTGTAGCCGGACGTTGCGGCTTTCTTCAGCGCCGTGAGAGCATCCGCGGTGCTCATCAGCGGAGTGGTCTTGACCGACTTCAATGACCCGCCCGCGGCAGCAGCCAGCGACAGGGCCGCCACACCGATGTTGTCCGGCATTTCAACAATCAACACCAGATCGTATTCACCAAATGATAGCCACGATCCGGTGATCTTGCCGCCGAGTCTCTTCGCCACCTTCTTCACATGCTCACTGCGGTCTTGCGGGTTCGCAATCAGGGCAGCCAGCGCTGGTGACGCGTAGGAGCATTGCACGAGATAACTGGGCATAGGTTTTGCCTTTCAATGAAGTTTTCTTCTCGGGAGCTGAAGTGGACGGAGTATACAGGCGGCAACCCGCTCCCCACGCACAAATCTTCGGCACCATCGACACAAATCTTTCAGCACCATCAGCTGGGCTCCCAAGGCGCATTGTTAACTCCCCAACAGCCATTTCGCACTCATGCCGCGCCAACCTTCTCACATCCAACCCCTGCTACACTTTTCGTGGCGTCATTCCTGCTTTAACCTCACGCGCAACCCCAACCCGCCCGCCGGAGAACGTATGCCCGTCGTCGAGCTCACAGGAGTGAACAAGGCCTACGAGGGCAAAGTTGCCGTACGCAACCTGAATCTGTCGATCGATGCCGGGCAGATGTTCGGGCTGCTGGGGCCGAATGGCGCAGGCAAGACCAGCTCGATCCGCATGATGATGGGCATCACCATGCCCGACTCGGGCCGCATCGACCTCTTCGGAAAACCCTTCGAGCGCACCAGTCTCGAGCGCGTCGGCTACCTGCCAGAGGAACGCGGACTCTACAAGAAGATGAAGGTCCTCGACCAGCTCGTCTTCTTCGGGCAGCTCCACGGCCTCGACGCGCTCGAAGCGCGCAAGCGTGCAACGGATTGGGCAAAGCGCATGGAGATCGCCGGATCGCTCGACAAGAAGACCGAAGAGTTGAGCAAGGGAATGCAGCAGAAGATTCAGTTCATCGGCTCGGTGCTGCACGATCCCAGGCTGATCGTGATGGACGAGCCCTTCAGTGGCCTCGATCCGGTAAACGCCGCCCTGCTCGAGAAGACCCTGCTCGAGCTCAAGGATTGCGGCAGCGCCATCCTCTTTTCAACGCACCGCATGGATCAGGTGGAAAAGCTCTGCGATGAAATCTGCCTCATCAACAACGGCGAGGCGGTGCTGGCGGGCCGCGTGCGCGAAATCAAGAGCCGCTACCAGCGCAATCGAATCATCGTGGAGTTCGAAGGGAACGCCAATTTCTTGCAGAGCGCCGAGATTGCTGAAGCGAAGAATTACTCGGGGCACGCAGAGATCCGCCTGAACGAACACGGTGACGCGCAGAAGCTGCTGCACGAGGCCTCCTCCATGGCCACCATCTACCGCTTCGAGTTGGTCGAGCCGTCGCTCGAAGAGATCTTCATCCGCACCGTGGAGGGCACAGCCCATGCGTAACATGCTGCTGATTGCGCGGCGCGAGTTCCTCGAAAAGATTCGCGGACGCGCATTTCGCATCTCCACCGTGGTGGTGCCGCTGGCCATGCTTCTGCTGCTGGGCGGCAGCTTTTATGCCTCGCGCAACCTGATCGAGGGCCGGCACATCGCCGTAGTCACAGACGATCCCGCGTTGGGAGAGCAAGTTCGCACGGAGTTGCTGGACGATACGAATGCGAAGCTGGATGTAAATGTCGTGACGCCGGGCAATGAGTATGTGCGCACCGCGCTTCTGAGCCAGATCCAGAGCAGGAGCCTTGACGGTTTTCTCTGGATCGATGCGCAGGATGGCGGAGCGGTGACAGCAACATATACGTCCGCCTCTTCAGGCGCCGGCGGAACAGCTGCAAGATTGAGCGACGCGTTGAACCGGGCGTTGCTGCGGCGGCGGCTTGCAGCGGCCGGGATCCCGCAATCGAAAGTGGATGCGCTGCTGACCAAAGTTACGGTCACATCGCTGCCCGAGAACCGGGGCGGCAGGACCGGCGGGGTCAATGGCCGTGCGGCATTTCAAAAGGCCATGCTGGAGACCTTGCTGCTGACGCTGCCGATTCTGCTCTATGGCATGGATATGGCGCGATCGATCATCGAAGAAAAGAGCTCGCGGATCTTCGAAGTATTGCTGGCGACAGCGCAGCCGCGCGATCTGCTGGCAGGCAAGCTGCTGGGCGTTGGCGCCGTGGGCATGACGCAGATTGCCATCTGGGTCGCCGCAGCGGCCCTGTTTAGCGGATCGTCGCTCGCGGCCTCCATGATGAATGGCGGTCTCTCGATTCACTTTACCCTCGCTGAGGGAATCCTCTTCCCTGTCTACTTTGTTCTGGGATTTCTGCTGTACAGTTCACTTTTTTCAGGCCTCGCTGCAACCTGCGAAACCGCGCAGGAACTGCAAATGTACACGCCGCTGGCGGTTCTGCCCACCTGGTTCAGCTTCGGAATTCTGCCGTTGGTGATCAACGATCCTGGCTCAACTTGGTCGGTGATCGTGTCGCTGTTTCCGGCAACGGCGCCGTTTGTGATGCTGGCGCGGGTGGGCATCCAGATGCCGCCGCTGTGGCAGATTGGCGTATCGCTGGGACTGCTGATGCTCAGCATCTGGGCGGTGCTCTGGATCTCGTCGCGGCTCTATCGCGTAGGCATTCTGATGTACGGCAAGCGCGCCACGCTGCCCGAGCTGCTGCGCTGGCTGCGCTACAGCTAAAATTTTGGGAGTGGCCACGGACTCCAGCCAACAATTCACGCTCAGGCAGCGCCTGGCGCTGGCGATAACACCCCGACTCGTCTGGCTCCTTCTCTCGCTCGTCGGCCGCACATGGCGATTCGACACCATCGCCGAAGAAGGCGCGACGCCGCTGCCCTTCGGCGAGGGCGCGGGTGCGGAGATCTTCTGCTTCTGGCACCAGTGCGTGCTCGCCTGCACCTGGTACTTCCGCCGGACAGGCGCCTGCATCATCGTAAGCCGGAGCTTTGACGGCGAGTTGGTCGCACGCACTCTCGAGCTCTTCGGATTCAAGACCGCGCGCGGATCGAGCAGCCGCGGCGCGCGCGAAGGATTGGTCGGGCTGAAGGTTGCGATCGACAGCGGCGGCCCCGCCGTCTTCACCGCGGATGGTCCGCGCGGGCCCATCTACCAGACGAAGATCGGCCCCATCCGCCTCGCGCAGAGGACCGGCGCGCGCATCGGCGCATTTCATCTGCAGCCGCGCCGCTATTGGTCCGTGCGCTCCTGGGATCACTTCATGGTGCCGAAACCCTTCACGCGCATCGCGGTGGGCTGGGCGCGCTGGACGCACGTCGATGCCAACCTCAGCGACAACGCAATGGAGCAGAAGCGCGAAGAGCTCAATGCTGCCCTCGAGCGGGCACGTGCATTGGCGCAACAACACGCCGGGGCTGCGCGATGAGCGGACCCTCGGCCCATCTCGATCTCACCAGTCTTCGCGTCGCCGACTTTGACTACGATCTGCCCGCCGAGCTGATCGCGCAGCAACCGCTCGCTGAGCGAGGCACCAGCCGCATGCTGGTGATGGATCGTGCCACCGGCGCATTCCGCGACGATTTTTTCTCGCGTCTCGGAGAAAATCTTCGCCGCGGCGATCTTCTTGTCTTAAACGACAGCCGTGTCATTCCCGCGCGTCTCTTTGCGCGCCGCACTCTCGTCCGCGAACGCGAACGGCCCACCGGACAAATAGAAGTCATGCTGACCGCACCGGCCGGTGAAAATCTCTGGCGAGCACTGGTGCGCCCCGGCCGCAAAGTCGCCATCGGCGAGCGCCTCATCTTCCCTTCTCCTGACGGCGGCACGGCACTCGAAGCCGAAGTCATCGAGCGTGGAGAATTCGGCGAGCGCCTGCTCCGGTTCGCGCCGGTTCCCGATTTTTTTGCCGTGCTCGATCGCATCGGGCACATCCCGCTGCCGCCCTATATTCACCGCGATGACGCGAACGTCGACCGCGAGCGCTACCAGACCGTCTTCGCACGCGAGCGCGGTTCCGTGGCTGCTCCAACTGCGGGTTTGCACTTTACGCCGCCAATTCTCGATGCCTTGCGCGAGCGCGGCGTTGAGATTGCATACGTCACGCTCCACGTGGGCCTGGGAACCTTTGCGCCGCTACGTGTCGATCGCGTCGACGACGTCCGCTTGCACCGCGAGCACTACTCTATCGGCGAGCAAACCGCCGAAGCGGTGAACCGCGCACGCGCCGAAGGCCGCCGCGTGGTTGCAGTGGGCACGACTGTGGTCCGGACGCTCGAATCGGCTGCGCGCGGCACCGGCAAGCTCAAGGCGCACTCCGGCGAAACAGAGATCTTCATTGCGCCCGGATTCCAATTTCGCATCGTCGACGCGCTGCTGACGAACTTTCATCTGCCGCAATCGAGCCTGCTCATGCTGGTGAGCGCCTTTGCAGGACCCGAGCGCACCGGCATCGACCACATCCTCGCCGCGTATCGCCACGCCATCGACGCCCAATACCGCTTCTTCAGCTACGGCGATTGCATGTTCATCGCGTAGCCGCCCTCGCTTTCCCGCGCCCGCTCCTGCTCTGCGTTCCCTGCTATCCTCACAAGCGTGACGGAGTCAAGCAAGCCGCCGGTTTACCTGCTCGACGCGATGAGCTTCATCTTTCGCGCCTATCACGCCATGCAGCGCAGCCGGCCCATGTCCACGCGCTCCGGCCAGCCCACAGCCGCCATTTATGTCTTTGTCAACATGATCAAAAAGCTGCGCCAGGACTTCTCGCCGCAGTATTTCGCCGCCGTCTTCGATCCCAGCGGCGAGGTCTTTCGCGATGAGCGCGCGCGCTCCATCGTCACGCTGCGCCGCTGGAATAGCAAGCTCAAAGACTTTGAGGACGTGACCTACGACGGCTACAAAGCCAAGCGCGAATCCATGCCCGAAGATCTGCGCCGCCAGATTCCCTACATCCGCCGGTCGCTTGAAGCGCTGCGCATTCCGATTCTGCAGGCGGAAGGCTTCGAAGCCGACGACGTAATTGGAACGCTCGCGCGCGAAGCAGCGGAGCAGCGGCATGAAGTCTTCATCGTCTCCGGCGACAAGGACATGATGCAGCTTGTCAACGAGCACGTGAAGGTCCTGAACCCGCAAAAGGACAATCTGATCCTCGACGCCGCCAAGGTCACCGAGACGCTCGGCGTGCCGCCTGACAAAGTCATCGATGTGATGGCCCTCCGCGGCGACTCCATCGACAACATTCCCGGCGCGCCCGGCATCGGAGACAAGGGCAGCGTCGAGCTCATCAAGGAATTCGGTTCGGTCGAAGCAGTTCTCGACCGCGCGGCCGAAGTCAAGCGCAAGACGTACCGCGAATCGCTCGAGCAGAACCGCGAGACAGTCCTCCTGTCGAAAGAGCTCGTCACCATCGATTGCCACGTGCCGCTGCCGCTCGACCTGCACGCCATGGAGACGCAGGAGCCCGATATCGAGGCGTGCCGCGCGCTCTTCACTGAGCTCGAGTTCACTTCGATGCTGCGCGAGCTGGCCCCGGCCGGTGGCGGCGTAAAGGCCGAGTTGCTCGACCAGCCCACGGCAGAGCAGACCGCGGAGTTCTACACCGCAGCCCGCAAGCACGGCTTTGCCTTCGCGCTCGATGCGGCCGAGCCAACCGAAGAGGAGACTGACGATGATCCGTCTCCCATGCTGTCGCTCCTCGATGTGGTGGAAGAAGCCGAGCGCAAGACCAAGTCGAGCGTCGGCGTCTGCGCGGACGCCGCGCGTGCGCTCTGCCTCGCGCTAACGCCCGAGCTGAAGGCGCTCCTCGAAGATGCCGCGGTGCCCAAGCGCGCGCACGATTGGAAGCTCGCTCTTCACGTGCTCAGCGGCCTCGGCGTCACGCTGCGCGGGCGCGTGGACGATACCATGCTGCTCTCCTACGCGCTCAATCCCACGCATGCCACGCAGTCGCTCGCAGACGTTGCCGCGCGCAACGGGCAGATGGCGACCAACTCGTTGCCCGCAGCCGCCGCGGCCATCTTTGTGCTCGAACCCCTCCTGCGCGAGGAAGTCAAGAAGTGCGGCCTCGACCGCATCTACGAAGAAATCGACCTGCCGCTCGCGCCCGTGCTCTACCGCATGGAGCAGGCTGGCGTGCGAATCGATCTGTCGGCGCTGGATAATTTCTCCGGGCGATTGAAGGCAGAGATCGATCGCGCAGGGGAGCGCATCTTCGAGCTGGCCGGGCAGCGCTTCAATATCAACTCGCCCAAGCAGCTCGGCGTGGTGCTGTTTACCCATCTCGGCCTGCCCGCGCCGCCAAGCCGCGGCAAGGCCAAAGCGATCTCGACGGCGCAGGATGTGCTCGAGCTTCTGGCGGAGAAGCACGACGTGCCGCGGCTGGTTCTCGAGTACCGGCACCTCACCAAGCTCAAGTCGAATTACGTCGACGCGCTGCCCTCGCTCGCCGACACCGAATCGCGCGTGCACACCACCTTTCAGGCTGCGGCCACGGCCACCGGAAGATTGTCCTCGGTCAACCCGAACTTGCAGAATATCCCCATCCGCACCGAGCTCGGCCGCGAAATTCGCGCTGCGTTCGTCGCCGCGCCGGGCACGCAACTGCTCTCGGCGGACTACTCACAGATCGAACTGCGCCTGCTCGCCCACTTCAGCGGCGATCCGCTGCTGCTGCGCGCCTACGCTGAAGAAATTGACATTCACACCATGACCGCGAGCGAAGTCTTCGGCGTCCCCGTAGAGGGGATGGGCAAGGAGACACGCGCGCGCGCCAAGGCGGTCAACTTCGGCATCGTCTACGGCATCTCCGCCTTCGGGCTCGCTGCGCAGCTCGGCATTCCCCAGGCGGAGGCCAGGGTTTACATCGAGAAATATTTCGCGCGCTACCAGGGCGTGAAGACGTTCATTGAAACGACGCTCGCCAAAACGCGCTCCGAGGGGAGCGTGCGCACCATGTTCGGCCGCTTGCGTCCGATCCCCGATATCGAGAGCCGCAACTCGAACCAGCGCGGCTTCGCCGAGCGCACTGCAGTCAACACGCCACTCCAAGGCACGGGCGCCGACCTGATCAAGCTGGCAATGATTGCCATCGACCGCAAGCTCGCCGAGCGAAAGCTCAAAACGCGTATGGTGCTGCAAGTGCACGACGAGCTGCTCTTCGAGGTCCCGCTTGCTGAGACGGAAGAGGTGCGCGAGCTGGTGAAGACTGAGATGGAAGGCGTGGCCACGCTGAAGGCGCCACTGGTGGCCGATCTGGCCTTCGGGCCGAATTGGCGCGACCTGAAGTAGCGAGCACCAGCCGGTCCGCGTCATCCCACGGAAGGAGAACGAACAATGCTCGAGATCGGCAGGGCGATCGCGCTGACCTTGAGCATCCTTTCGCTCTATCCGGTCATGTTGAGCGCGTTCTTCGTTCCCGGCAGCCGATGGGAGGAGCGGCTGGAAATGTCGCTCCTGAAGATCGCGGTTGCCGCATGCATCTGTTTCGCGAGCGGTCTGTTGTTCGCCTACCGGCCCGGCACCAGCCTCCATTTTGTCACCGGCGTAATGGCCACTCTGCCGATGCGGTTGTTTGTCTGGGCAATGGGCTCCGGCGCCGTGCTGTTCGCCGTGTCGTGGTACCTCGAGGAGTATTACGTGCCGCTACTGTGGCGAAATCAGCCATACTGACTCGCTCGGCGACCTATAGCAGTTTCGGAATTGGGGTAGACCGAAAGCACGTTGCAAAGTGGCATTTCATCAAGAAAATGTCACCTTCAATGCCCTCAAAAAAGTCTCCGTTAATTCCGAAACTGCCTTAAAACGCTCGAAGCCGCATCCGACACCAAGGGTTCGACTCAAATTGATTACTTTTGGCCGCAAAATTTTCCACAATTTCCTTGTATAGTTATTCAAATCAGTTGTATATTTATACAAGCGCGGTTACCGCATTGCGGGCCGCGCCTTTGCTTTGGCCAAAAATCGGGCTTGGGAACCAAAGCTGGGAATCGGACCTGTCAGATGAAAGTCGAACGCCTCAACGCGATCAAGGATGTGCTGACGCACTCGCTGGTGTCGAGCCAGGACGAGCTCCGCCGCAAGCTGCGGCGCCGCGGCATCCACGTCACCCAGGCCACGCTCTCGCGCGACATGCACGAGCTCAAGCTGTTCAAAGGCCCGGGCGGCTACTCCTTGCCCAATGGTAACGGCAACGGAAATGGAAACGGCGCAATCGCGGAAGAAGACGAGCAGCCCTCCCTGGCAGAGATGCTGGAAAGCTTCGGTCTGCGTGTGAAGCAGGCCATGAATCAGATCGTAATGTGCACGGCCATGGGCGGCGCGCAGCCGGTTGCTGCCGCCATTGACCGCGCCGGCTGGGGCGAAGTGCTGGGCACGATCGCCGGCGATGACACTGTGCTCATCATCTGCGAGGACGTACGGCGCGCCGGCGAAGTGACTTCGCGGCTGAAAGCGATGTTCGAAGCATGACGACAGCGGTGCAAACCGGAGTGGTAGGCGTCACCGGCTATGCGGGCGCGGAGCTCGCGCAGTTGCTGCTGCGCCATCCGCGGCTGCACGGGCAGGCGCCGGTTTTTGCGGGCCGCATTGACGCCCAGGACGCGGCGCGCGGCGGCACGCCTCTGGTGGAGATTCATCCGCAGCTGGGCGGCTTCAACGGAAACGGCAGCCTCAGGCAGGAGCCGTTCTCCTGGGAGCTGCTGGCTGACCGCGGCGTCGAGGTGCTGTTCCTCGCAACCCCGCACGAGCAGTCGCGTGAGTGGGTTCCCGCGGCGCTCGATCGCGGAATGAAGGTCATCGACCTGAGCGGCGCGTGGCGGCTGGCGGATGCGGGGAACCGCGCCGTGTACGCGTTCGCTGACGACGGCACGGAGCTTGCCGCTGCTACTCAGGCCAAGGCAGTCTACGGATTGTCCGAGCTGCATCGCAGTGAAATTGCCGGCGCGCAGCTGGTCGCGAATCCCGGCTGCTATGCGACCTCGATCATTCTCGCCGTCAAGCCCTTGGTTGCTGCCGGCATCGTGGATCTCGAAAGCGGAATTATCGCCGATGCAAAGAGCGGCGTGAGCGGCGCGGGCAAAGCCCCCACTGCGAAGACGCACTTTATGTACGCGGCAGACAATCTTTCGGCGTATAGCGTCTTTGCCCATCGCCACACCGGCGAGTTGCTCGAGCAGATCGGCATCGGTGCCGGCGACATCGTCTTCACGCCGCACCTGCTGCCCATTCCGCGGGGCATTCTTTCCACGATCTACGTGCGGTTTAAAGAGAAGCAAACGCGCGAGAGCGTAATGAAGGTGTATCGCGACTTCTACGCGGCAAGCCCCATGGTCCGCCTTTTCGAAAAAGACCTGCCGCAGATTCAGTATTCGGTGCGGACGAATTATGCCGATATCGGATTCCAGTTGGACGCGAGCGGGCGCCGCGCAGTCGTCGTGAGCTGCCTGGACAATTTGTTGAAGGGCGCTGCCGGTCAGGCCGTGCAGAACATGAATGTGATGCTCGGCTGGCCCGAGTCAGAGGGTCTCGCATGAAACACATCGCGGAGGGCCTTGAATGAGGTACGTGGTGAAACTAGGCGGAGCGGGACTCGAAAATCCTGCTCTGCTCGAAGGATGTACCCGGGCGATCGTCGACCTGGTGCGCGACGGCAATCAAGTTGCCGTGGTACACGGGGGCGGCGCGCAACTGACGCGCACGCTGAAGGCGCTGGGCAAGCAGAGCGAGTTTATTGACGGTCTGCGCGTCACCGACGCGGAGACGCGCGACGTCGCGCTGATGGTCTTCGCCGGGCGCGTCAACAAGGGACTGGTCGCCGCACTCGGCGCGCTGGGCCAGCCGGCCATCGGCCTCTCCGGTGGCGACGGACTGCTCTTCCGCGCGCGCAAGAAGCGCACAGTGCCGGACCTTGGATTCGTCGGCGAAATTGCGGCCAGCGATCCGCGTTGGATTGAAGCGATCTGGCAGATGAGCGGCGTGCCGGTGCTGTGCTCCATGGCGCTCGGCTTTGACGGCGAGTACTACAACATTAACGCCGACGAAATGGCCGCTGCCTGCGCCATCGCCTGCCACGCCGATGCGCTGGTTTTTCTCACCGACGTGCCGGGCGTCAAAGGCGCAGACGGCGCAGTGCTGCGCTGGCTCTCGATCGACCAGATCGCGGAGCTGGCGAAGAGCGCAGTGATCTCCGGAGGCATGCTGCCCAAGCTGGGCGCGTGCCGTGAGGCGCTGCTCAATGGCGTAAAGCGGGTGCGGATTCTGCCGGCGGAAGCGGCCGGTTCCCTGCCCGACCTGTGCAGCTCGCGCGTGGCGCACGGAACAGAAGTGATGGTGGCCTGAGGAGGGCCCGCAATGCAGAAACTCGACGAAATTCGCGCCGCTGAATCACGGCTGCTGCTCTCTACTTACGAGCGCAACCCGATTCTCTTTGTGGACGGTGATGGGGTCTACATCCAGGACGAGAACGGTACAAAGTACCTCGACCTGCTCAGCGGCATCGGCGTCAACGCCCTTGGATACAATCATCCGGCAATCGTGGAGACCATTGCGCGCCAGAGTCGCTCGCTTATCCACATCTCCAACCTCTTCTACCACGATGGTCAGGCCGAGCTGGCGCTGCGGCTCACCGAGCGCACGGGTCTCGACCGCGTCTTCTTTGCGAATTCCGGAACCGAAGCCTGTGAGGGCGCGCTCAAGCTGGCGCGGGCCTACGCGGGATTAAAGCGCAGCGAAGGCCTGAATATCGGAACCAAATTTCTCGCGCTCGAGCAGAGCTTCCACGGCCGCACCTTCGGCTCCATGGCGGTGACTTACAAGGCAAAGTACCGCGAGCCATTCGCACCGGTCATGCCGGGCGTGGAGTTTGTGCGCTTCAATGACGTTGCCGACCTGCGCGCAAAATTCTCCAGCGAAGTCTGCGCCATCCTCGTCGAAGCGATCCAGGGCGAGGGCGGCGTTCGGCCGCTTACACCGGAGTTTTTCGCCGAGGCCCGCAAACTAGCCGACTCCACCGGCGCGCTCCTCATCGTCGACGAGATTCAGGCAGGCATGGGCCGCACCGGCAAGTGGTGCGCCTATCAGCAATACGGCATCATGCCGGATATCACCATGCTGGCCAAGCCGTTGGCGGGTGGAATTCCACTTGGAGCAGTCCTCTGCACTGAAGAAGTTGCGCGCGTCATCCACGCCGGTATGCATGGCACCACATTCGGCGGCGGGCCATTGGCCTGCGCGGTCGGCATCGCGGTGATTGACACCATCGAGAAAGACGGGCTGATGGCGCACGCAACCGAGGTCGGCGATTACTTCCAGCAGCGGCTGCGCGAGCTCGCCGCACAGCATGAAGCGATTGTCGACGTGCGCGGCAAAGGGCTCATGCTCGCCGCCGAACTCGACTCCGCCGAGCTGTGCAAGCTTACGGTCGCGGAAATGCTGAAGCGCAAAATCGTCATCAACTGCACCAGCGACACGGTGCTGCGTTTCTTGCCGCCTTACATTCTTGAACGCGCGCACGTCGATGAAGCAATCGCCGCGCTCGACGAAATCTTTACCGAGCATGGGACGGCGCACGCAACGGCGCAGCCCGCTGGAGGACATCAACATGGCCAGTAGAACAACCATCGCGCGCAAGGAGCAATCGGTTCCCGTGCTCCAGGATCCCGATGTGCTCGCCGCAGCGGCGCGCATGGCGGGCGAAGACCTGTGCTCGATCTCCGACCTGTCGAGCGCCGAAGTGCGCGCGATTCTCAAGCTCGGCCACGACGTGAAGCGCAATCCGCGCGAATATCGCCACGCGCTCGACGCCAAGCAAATGGTGCTCATGTTTGAGAAGGCCAGCCTGCGCACGCGGCTGGCGTTTGAGACCGGCATCAACACCATGGGCGGCAACGCGATCTTTGTCGATCAGACCAACTCGCCGCTCGGCGAGCGCGAAACCATCGCCGACGTCGCGCGCAACCTCGAGCGCTGGGTCGACGTCATCGTGGTGCGCACTTACGCGCACGACACGATCACTGAGCTCGCGGCCAACTCCCGCGTGCCAGTGGTCAACGCGCTGTCGGACTTCGAGCACCCCTGCCAGGCCCTGGCCGATTTCATGACGCTCGAGGAACACTTCGGCACCGCGATGGGCTTGAACTTTACTTACGTTGGCGACGGCAATAACGTGTGCCACTCGCTGATGCTCACCGGCGCGCAACTCGGCGCCAACGTCACCGTGGCCACGCCGCGCGGCTACTCGCCCGACATTGAGATCGTGACCATTGCGCGTGAAATGGCAGAGAAGAACGGCTGCGAGATCAAGCTGACGCAGGATCCGCAAGCCGCCGTCGACGGTGCTGATGCCGTCTACACCGATGTCTGCGTGAGCATGGGCTACGAGCATGAGTCCACCAAGCGCGCGCCCATCTTCCGCCCGTTCCAGGTGAATGAGGCGCTGATGCAGAAGGCCGCATCGCACGCGGTCTTCATGCACTGCCTGCCCGCTCGCCGCAATGAGGAAGTGACCGACGCGGTCATCGACAGCCCGCAGTCGATCGTCTTCGATCAGGCGGAAAATCGGCTGCACGCGCAGAAGGCGCTGCTGCTTTTTCTGCTCGGCGGGCTCGCGAACACGGCGAGCATGCAGCAGACAGTGAACAGTGGGAACTGAAAAGTCGCGGGCAGCGCTGAGCTGCGCGTGACAGACAAATGAGAGAGGCAAACAGGTGAAGATGTGGTCCGGCCGCTTTCGCGAGCCGTTGGATGCGGAGTTCGAAGCGTGGCAGCGCTCGATCGTATTTGACTGGCAGCTCCTCGATGAAGAGGTTGCAGCCAGCAAGGCGCACGCGTCCGCTCTGTCCGCAGCAGGAATTGTGACCGAGAGTGAGACCGCGGAGCTGCGCGCGGCGCTCGATGCAATCGCGGCGGACTACGCCTCCGACGCGGGTAAAGAATTGGTGCGCGACGACGCCGCAGCCGAAGACATTCATCATTTCGTCGAGCTGCGTTTGACGGAGAAGGTCGGATCGCTCGGCCTCAAGCTGCACACCGGGCGCAGCCGCAATGAACAGATTGCGACTGACCTGCGCCTCTACGTACGGAAACAGATCGACCTCACAATCGACGGCCTCGCGGCGTGGGCGTCCGCGCTCATTGCGCAGGCACGCACCGCCGGCGATGCGGTAATGCCGAGCTACACGCACCTGCAGCGCGCGGAACCGGTCCTCATCGCGCACTGGCTCCTCGCTTATGTCGAAATGATTCTGCGCGACGCCGATCGCTTGAAGGATTGCTCCGCGCGCCTCAACTTTTGCCCGCTCGGATCAGGCGCAGTCGCCGGCGCTACGCTCGTGCTCGACCGGACCATCGCCGCAAAGGAGCTCAGCTTCACCGCGCCCACACCCAACTCCATGGACGCAACCAGCGATCGCGATTTCATTCTCGAGTATCTGCAGGCGCTCACCTTCGTCGGTCTGCACCTCAGCCGCTTCGCCGAAGAGATCACGCTCTTCGCCACGGCGGAGTATGGATTTGTTCAGCTTCCTGAGGCGTTTTCTACGGGATCGAGCGCGATGCCGCAGAAGAAAAATCCCGATCTTACCGAGCTGATTCGCGCCAAGGTGGGCCGCATTCACGGCGCAGCGCAGGCCGTGGCCATGCAGCTTAAGGGTTTGCCGCTGGCCTACAATAAAGACATGCAGGAGACGCAGGAGCCGGCCTTCTCAGTGCGCTTCGTTCCGCAGATGCTGGGGCTGGTGGCGCGATTCACGGCAGAGCTCACCTTCCATCGCGAGCGGATGAGCGAGGCGGCGCAGTCCGGCTATTTGAATGCGATGGCCGCAGCGACCTACCTCGTCCACAAAGGTGTTCCCTTCCGCAAAGCGCACGAAAAAGTCGGCCACGCTGTCCGGTTTGCGCTGGAAAAAGGCGTGGAGCTCAATGAGCTCACCCTTGCCGAGCTGCACACGTTTGGCGAGGAGTTCGGCGAAGATTTCTACTCCGCAATCACGCTCGACGCAACGCTCGATTGCCACGACGTAATCGGAGGAACCGCGCGGGCACGCGTGCGCGAGGCACTGGCTGCGGCGGCGCAGCGGGTTGCGGCACTTGCAAGAACCGAAACGCAGGAGGCCATCCATGCTGGTGCGTAAAGCGCTGCTGCACGATGCCTCCAACATTTACGATCTCGTGAACTCGCTCTCCGGCGACGGCACGCTGCTCAAGCGGCCCTTCGCCGAGATCTGCGAAAACATCCGCGACTTTACCGTGGCCGAATCCGACGCCGGCGTCTTCCTCGGCTGCGGCGCGCTGCACCTCTACGGGCCGCACCTCTGCGAGGTACGCTCCATCGTCGTGCGGCCGGAAGCGAAGAGCCAAGGCGCAGGCGGCGGCATTTTGAATGCGCTCATTGAAGAAGCGGAGACGCACGGCATCCAATCGATCTGCCTCTTCACGCGCATTCCCGATTTCTTCTTCAAGCACGGATTCCGCACCGTCGAAGACAAAGCCGAGCTGCCGGACAAGGTCTTCAAAGATTGCCAGAGCTGCCCGCGCCTGCACCGCTGCGACGAGGTGGCAATGGTGCGCGGCCGCATTCCGCGCATGTCCATCCTCGGCCCGCGCGAAGAAGCGCAGGAGCTGGTGCGGCTTTCCGGCTGAATTTTCTCACGGGACCGCGAATCGAGCTCGGTCCGCGCATCCTATTAGACTCGCGCATCCTAATCAACATGATCGGCGAAGCCAGCTCGAGCGGACGGAGGCTCTGGAAAGCGGCCCGCGCGTGGCCGTGCAGCTTCGCTGTGCTTGCGTTCACAGCAGCCGCAATCCCGGCCCAGGCCCCCGACGCTGCGGCAATCATTCGCAAGATTGACGCGGCCGTCGCCTCGCGCTTCGACAACGTTCTGGGATCTACAGACACCGAGCATTATGCCGTCTACCGCGGCAACGATGAGACTCACCCTGCGGCCGAGATGACCGTTCGCGACACCTACACCAAAGGCGCAGGCAAGAGCTACGCCATCCTTTCGCAAAGCGGCTCGTCGATGATTCTGCGCTTTGGGCTCAAGCCGCTGCTCGACAACGAAAAGACCATCAACCTGCCTGCCAACGTGGAGAAGTCATGGTTCATCTCGGCGAACTACAACATGCAATTGAAGCCGGGCGGCGCTGTTTCGCTCAACGGCCGCAGTTGCTATGTCTTCACCATCGCCGCAAAACGCACAGCGCCCAACACGATGAACGGAACCCTCTGGGCCGACGCGCGCGACGGATCGCTCGTGCAGATTGACGGCATCGCCACAGCCAGCGCCTCGGCGCTCTCCGGGCCCGCACACATGATGCGGCAGTATGCGAATATTAGCGGCTTCTCGATGGCGATGCACGCGCGCGCCGAATCGCACGGCGCGTTCATCGGGCGCACCGTCGTCACGATCGATTACAGCAACTACCAATTGCAGACCAGGAAGTGATGCGCGAAGCTCGCGCCACGAGCGGCAGTCCGCAACGCCGCTCATTCACTGGAGAACCGCTTTAAAGCGGCCTGCCCGCAGCGCTGTAAATCTCGGCGATAGATCGCATATCGCGCAGGCCTTCTTCGCCGGGCGTCTTCGGTTCCACACCGTTTTGCACGCAGTGCGAAAAGTGCTCAGCCTCGGCCTGAAACTGCGACGGATCGCGCGCAGCATTCGGCTCATCGAGAAACGTCTGTCCTTCCTTCGCGCGAAGATGCAGCCCTTCATAATCGAACGCCGGGCTCGCCTCGATCCATCCTTTGGAGCCATGCACCTTGAAGTATCCGCTCATCTGTGCGCCGTACGTCGTGTTGCACGAGGCAACAATGCCCGACGGAAAGCGCATCGTCCATCCGAGATTTTCTTCGACGGTCGTGAATCGGCCATCATGATCGATGACCGACGCAAAGGCGGCGAACTTCTCCGGTTCCTCGCCGGTCAGGTAGCGCGTCGCGTTCAGTGAGTAGATACCGACATCGAAGAGCGGTCCGCCGCCGGCCATCTTCTTGTCGGTGCGCCACTCGCCGGGCTGGATATTGAATCCGTACGAACTTTCGATCGCCTGCACCTCGCCGATGGCTCCCGAGCGAATAAGCTCGATGGCGCGCAGATTGGTCGGCTCGTAGTGGCAGCGGTAAGCGATCATGAGCTTCACGCCCGCCGCTTTGCACGCGGCAATCATCGCTTCGCATTCCGCGACGCTGATCGCCATGGGCTTTTCGCAGAGCACGTGTTTGCCGGCTTTCGCCGCGCGAATCGTGTATTCGGCATGCATGGAGTTGGGCAACGCCACATACACCGCGTCAACTGACTTGTTTGAAGCGATGGAGTCGAAGTTATGGTAGTTGTAGATCGAGCTCTCGGGAACGCCGTAATCCGCGGCGATGCGCAGCGCCTTGTCGCGGTGGCCGCTGACCAGCGCAGTGATCTTCGAGTTCGTCGTGACTCGCGTCCCCGGCATAAAGTGCGCAGCGATGCGGCCCAGGCCAATCACCGCGTACCCGGTCGTGCGCGCGCTCGGTTGTGCCGCGAGCGGCGGCACAAAACGTGCAGCGGCGCTCAGCGCGCCCAGCTTCGTAAATTCCCTGCGTGTTATCGGCATCGCGTTCAGTATAGGAGGCCAGAGCGTTTCCTGCGTCGTCGATTCTTCGCAATCACCAGTTCATCTGCTGCATCCGCTCCAAAATGATCGCGCTGTAGCGTGCCATGCGCTCGGGTCGCCGCTTCAGGGGAGCCGGCAAAACCGCAGCCAGCTCCGCGGCCCGCTGCCGGTCGATATTCCGCGCCGAAGTCTTGTCATACGCGCGGCACGCCGACTCCGCGCCGTAAATTCCCGGTCCCCATTCCACCACGTTCAGGTAGAGCTCCAGAATGCGCCGCTTGCCCAGCACAAACTCCGCAACCGGCACCAGCGTGAACTCCGCGCCCTTGCGCAGCAGCGAGCGGCCCGTCCCGAAAAAGATATTCTTCACCAGCTGCTGCGTAATCGTGGACCCGCCGCGAATTCGCCGCCCGCCCTGCATATCGTCTTCGGCGGCAATCTCCATCGCCTGCCAGTCAAAGCCATGATGCTGATAAAAGCGCGCATCCTCGGCGGCGACCACGGCGTGCTGCAAATTCGGCGAGATCTGGCTGAGCGGCACAAAATCGTAGCGCTCGCGATACGGCTTGCGATGGATCCACGCTTGCACGCGCCGCTCCATGTGCACCGCGGTAGTCGGCGGATCGATCCATTTCATCGCAACCAGCATCAGCGCCGCCAGCAGCCAAAGAGACGCAATGCCGATCGCGACCCATTGAACAACCGCTCGGAATGAAAGCTTTCGCCGCGCGATTTTCGTTTGTTGAAGTGGCTTTAATTCCACATGATCCTGTGCCTCTCCGGCTCTTCTATCGCCGTTCAGAATAATTGTCTGCCGGTCTATCCGTGCATTAGTCCTCCGGCCAAACGAAGGACGATCGGCTGCGCGGCCTCGGATCGCGCGGATTGCGAGCGAAGCTAGGCAATCCGTCATTGAATCCGTCGAAGGGCGGTGCCTGCTCATAGCGCGCAAAGCGCATCGGCCAATCCGGCCTTCCATACCGGCTTGAACGGAGTAACTGGGCGAGCGACACCATGGCCCTGATGATGTGAGTTCCACTCACCTGCAGTCCCGCATCAGGCTCTATGCCCTCAATCCGCCCGCGCCGCGAGTTGATGTCGCCGATGATCCCGCCCATGAACTCCTCGGGCACCGTGACTTCGACCGCCATCACCGGCTCAAGCAACACCGGCGAAGCCCGGCGTGCCGCTTCCTTGAACGCGATCGAGCCGGCAAACTTGAACGCCATCTCGTTCGAGTCCACCTCGTGGTAGCTGCCGTCAAACAGCGTCACCTTAACATCAATGATCGGGAAGCCGGCAAGAATGCCCAGTTCGAGCGCGCCCTGCACTCCCTGATCGATCGCGTTGACGTATTCCTTCGGAACGACACCGGCCTTGTTTCCCGCTGCACCGCCCTCGATCTCATTCGCGAACTCATAGCCCTTCCCCGGCCCATTCGGCTCAACGCGCAGCCAGCAGTGCCCGTAGTTGCCCCTGCCGCCAGTCTGCCGGATGTACTTGCCCTCGGCCTCAGCCCGCTTGCAGATCGTCTCGCGGTATGCGACGCGTATTTCACTTGCTCCAATGCTCACATTCAGAGCTAGCAATTTGCGGACAGCGTCTAACTGCAATTCATCCTCTCCGCCAAGGATGATGACCTCTCCGCGTTTCTTCGCAGTAAATCGAAGCGCCGGATTCGCCTTCGCCATCCGGTCCAGCTCAGCCTGAATGCGATCGAGATCCCTCGGATCGCTCGGCACCAACGCAACTTCGACGATCGGAACGAGCTCGCCGCTGGCCATATCCGCTCCTCACGAACTTCGACTCTTGCATGACCGGAAAATTGCAGATCTCTTCTTCGCTTCGAGATAACTCACTCGCCCGTCCCCGCGCTACTTCGCCAGCAGCCCTTCCACCAGCGCCTGCCACTCCGCTTCAAGCGCCGGCCGGCGGAACTGGCGGCCCGCACGCGAGTACCAGTAGTCGGCGTTCCACTCCACGCCCTCTTTGCGATGCAGATAGGCGTGCACCGCCATCGCGTCTGGCGTCTCCAGGTCGTCCACCATGCTGTGCGCGCGGGCCCAGTCGCCCTTCGCATCCCACCACAGTGCTGCCAGCGGAGCAGGCAGCGCGGCAGCAGGCTCGGCATCGGCCAGGCTGGCGCGAAACTACGCAGCGTTCATCATTCGCTTGTATCATTCGGGCCAACCGCGCGCAAATTGCGCGCCCCCATCGCCGGGCGCACTGGCCCCGCGCAGCCGGCCCTCAAACCCGCGCCGGGCCGCAAGACGAGTGATCTAAATCACTGGCCGCAGCCCAAACCGCCGGTATAACCAATTCATCGATTCAGTCACAGAGTGCAGCAGGGCTCGCCAGGGGGCTTGAGGGGGTATGGAACCCCGCAAGTGAGGGCTGGGAACCATTAGCCCGATGCTCAAGTCGATTCAGGCCGATTTCCTCCAGTTTTCCCTCCGCCAGCAGAAAAATTCACCAGTCATTTCGTGCGATTGCAGCGCAAACCGGTTTCGCCGTATACTCAAATACGACCAATCTGGTCGTATTTTGGCGCTGGCCCCCTTTTGGCAGCCCGGTGGAGTGAGGGCGTGAGCTTGCTCAGCGAGTTGGCGGTTGGCGAATGCGGCGTAGTCGTTGCGCTGGAGCTGCCGGAAACCGTTCAGAATCACCTGATGCACATGGGATTTGTGCCCGATGCAACGGTCACTGCCCTGCGCCGCGCCCCCGCCGGAGACCCCACCGTTTACTCCGTTGATGGGCTTGAGATTGCCCTTCGCCACGAGACGGCGGATGCGATCCGCATACGCACCAGCCCGGCGAAAGCTCCCGCGAAAACCCCGGTTGAAACCCCGGTCGCACATCGATCGAAGACGCCCCGCAACGAACTGGCCGAGGCAGCAACATGAATCCCTGCTGCGACACGCCGGTATTCGTTCCGCCCGCTACAGCTCCCGCCCCGGGCCGGGTGCGAACGGTGGTCCTCATCGGGCCGCCGAACTCCGGCAAATCCACGCTCTTCAACCGGCTCACCGGGCTGCGCCAAAAGGTCGCCAACTACCCCGGCGTCACGGTGGAGCAGCGCATGGGGATCATGGCCGGAATCGATCGCGACGACCTCACGCTGATCGATCTGCCGGGAATTTACTCGCTCTCCCCTTATTCCGAAGACGCGCGCGTCGCCGTCGACGTGCTGCGCGGCCGCATGCCCGGCACCCCCAAGCCTGACGCCATTCTTCTCGTACTTGACTCGCTTCACTTCACCCGTCAGCTCATGCTGGCCGCGCCGGTGCTCGCACTGGGCCTGCCCACACTCGTTCTGCTCAATATGAGCGACCTGATGAAATCGCGCGGCGGCAAGATCGACACGTTGCAACTCGCCCGCGAGCTCAACGCACCCGTCGCGCAGATCAGCGCCACGCATGGCACCGGCATGGAATCGGTGCCGCTCTTCCTCAATCAACCGGGCAACGGCACTGTTACGCAGCCGCTTACGCTGCCGGTGCTGGGCAACGCGGCCAGCGCGCATACCTGGGCCGCGCAGGTCAGCCGCCGCACCGGCTACAGCGCGCCGCTCTCCGTTGCAGGCACGCGCAGGATCGACAACGTTCTGCTGCATCGCATCTGGGGGCCGTTGCTCTTTCTCGTCGTCGTGATCGCTGTCTTTGAGGTGGTGTTTGCGCTGGGTCAGCCCATGTCTGACGGTTTTGGCGATCTGCTGGCGCGCGCCGGCGAGTTCGTGCGCCCGTTGCTGCCCGCAGGTTGGTTGCAGTCGCTCGTCCTCGATGGCGTATGGAAGGGCGTTTCCTCCGTGCTCGTCTTTCTGCCGCAGATCCTGCTGCTCTTCCTCTTCATCGGTGTGCTCGAGGACTCCGGCTACCTCGCCCGCGCCGCGCTCATCGCCGACCGCGTCATGCGCACCATTGGATTGAACGGCAAAGCCTTCATCCCGCTGCTCTCGGCCTACGCCTGCGCCGTCCCCGCCATCATGGCCACGCGCACTATCGAAAACCAGCGCGATCGCCTCGCCACAATTCTCGTCACTCCGTTCATGACCTGCTCGGCGCGTCTGCCGGTCTATCTGCTGCTCATCGCAGCCTTCATCCCCAACACCTATTTCCTCCACGGAGTTCTCGGCCTGCGCACGCTCGTCATGCTCGGCCTCTACGTCGCGGGATTCGTCGCCGCATTCACCACCGCACGCCTGCTCAAGAGCTCCATCCTCAAATCGAGCGACACGCCGTTCATCCTGGAGCTGCCGCAGTACCGCATGCCAACCTTGCACTCGCTCGGCCTGCGCCTCATCGATCGCGGGCGCATCTTCCTCATGAACGCTGGCACTGTCATCGTCAGCGTCACCATGGCGCTGTGGGTGCTCGCGCATCTGCCGCTCATCCACACCGCCACCGGCGCGCTTTCCGCGCCGGATCTCGCCAACAGCCTCATCGGCCGCCTCGGCCATTTCTTTGAGCCGGTCATCGCCCCGCTCGGCTTCAACTGGAAGATCGGCATCGGCCTCGTCTCGAGCGTGCTCGCGCGCGAGGTCATGGTCAGCACCATGGGCACGCTCTACGGCGCAGACCCCACAACGCAGTCGCTCAGCCTGCAGACCGCGCTGCACCATGACATGACTCTCGGCGGCGCGCTCGCGCTGATGATCTTCTTCGCCTTCGCCATGCAGTGCACTTCGACCATCGCCGTCGTTCGCCGCGAAACCAACAGCTGGAAGTGGCCCGCCGTGCAGTTCCTCTACATGCTGGTGCTCGCCTACGGCGCAGCCTTCGCCGTCAACCACATCACCCTGGCGCTCATGCATTGAGTGCTGGACAAGGCGCCACCACCCGGTTCTTATCTCTGTTTGCTACGTAGTCTTGTTGTGACTACAATCGCTTCGTAACCCGAATATGGCGACAGTGGATACCTATGTACGTGCCCGCATCGACACCGCAACCAAGGAGCGCGCGGCGGACGCTCTGGAAGCGATGGGGCTTTCGATCTCGGACGCTATCCGACTTCTGATGCTGCGCGTGGCCGACGAACAGCGCTTGCCCTTCGAGGTACGCGTTCCCAACACCAGCACGCGCAAGGCGATTGCGCAGCTTGAGGCACGCAAGGGAAAGCGCTTTCGCACTGTGAAGGCCCTGATGCGCGACCTCCATGCGTGAATCCTAACCCACATACACGCTGCAACTTAGCCCCTCCGCACATCCTTTCCAGCTAAGTTCTCATCCCACTCTCGGGACCTTCAGCGGCTGCGCTAATAGCCGCCCCGCAACTCTGCTTTGTTTGCAGGCTTGACTTCATTCTTCCGCCTTGGCCAAACCCAGCGCTCTCCCCAGAGGCGCAATCCCAAGGAGGGAACAAAGATGAAAAACTTCAGGCTTTTGATCGCCGCGGCCATCGCCGCTCTCTGCTTCGCGATCGCGGCTCCCAAAGTTCACGCCCAGATCAGCGTCGGCGTCAGTGTCGGCGCAGCGCCCGCATGCCCATACGGCTACTATGACTACGCGCCGTACGCCTGCGCACCCTACGGCTACTACGGCCCTGAGTGGTTCACAAATGGTGTCTTTATTGGCGCCGGTCCGTGGTTCCACGGCCCTGAAACCTTCCGCGGAAACGTCGACACGCACTTCGACGCGCATCATGGCTACAGCGGTCCGGCTCCGCACGCAGGCGATCATCCGGATCCGGCCAACCACGTTGACAAGATGCCAAACTTCCACGGTAGCGAAATGCACGACGGCCACGGCCACGTCGTCCACTAATGGCTCGAGTACGAATTGCTCAAGTACTAATCGCTCGACTAGTTGATCCGCTAACTCGTAAGCAAACTCGTAACTCGCTAACTGCGCACGAAGTCATCTACCAACTAGCCAAGTAGTCCAACTTCCCTAACCCAAGTGCCCCGCCGCAAGCCCTGCGACGGGGCACTCGTTATTTCTGACCACACTCTACGCGTCCCGCTGCACTTCACTGCTTTGGCCGCGGCGGCAACCCCACTTTGCGCAGAAACGCATCGAATCGCGGATCGGAATGCAACGGCGCAAGGGACGCATCCACTCCCAGGAAAATCATCAGGTCCATGTTGTCTTTCTCTTCGTATGCCTTTTCCATGCTGGCGAAGGCCTCGTCGAACCGGCCAAGCCTGGTGTAATCGAAGATTTCGAAAAAGGGATCGTGCGGCACATTTTTCTGCCGCATCCATTTGTCGAAGGCTCCCCGCTTGCCAGGCGCGCCGTGAACCTCATCGAACGCATCCAGGCAAAGTTTCGCGCCACACCAGCCGAAGCCGACGGTCCTCATGAGTTCATGCGCCGCGTCAAAATTTCCCAGATCGCCATTGACTTCGACTGCAACATAATGCGCCCAGCGATAAGTAGGATCCAGCTTGAGCGCAGCGTTACAGTGGGCCAGTGCCTCCTGCATGTGATTCGTAATTCTCAAGAGGTTACAATCGTTGGTTTCAACCAGTGGAGATCCTGGATCGATGTCCCGGGTGCGCGCCATCTCGCGTAGCCCTTGGTCAATCGATCCGGTGATGACCAGAACGTCGGCATAGCCATTGCGCGCGTCGGAGGAATTTGGATCGAGTTCGAGCGCATGCTGAAAATCCTTGAGTGCGCCCGGCATGTCCCAGTGGTCGTCCATCCCGATCCAACCCCGTTCGTCATAGGCCTCGGCCAGGTTTGGATCGAGCTGCAGCGCTTTGGCAACCGCTGCGTCGGCGTCTGCGATGACACCGGGCGGAATAGTCCCGTATCCGGCCAGGAAGTCATCGGCCCGCGCAATGCCGGCGTAGGCTCGTGCCAGATTCGGGTCAAGCGCGACCGCCTGCTTAAAGAACGCAAGGGCCCGTACCTCTGACTCCGGCGTGTTTTCTTCGGCCACAATCCCTTTCAGCAGCGCCTCGTAGGCGGGCGTGTTCACCTGCGGCGTGTCGGCTCGCTCCGCCCTGCTGTTGAGCGTCCGTTTGAGCTGTTCGGCGACGGAATCCGCCACACGGCTTTGCAGGCTGAACGTGTCGCGAAAGTCGCCTTCAAAACTTTGCGACCAAAGCTGGTGGTCGGCTTGCGCGTCAATGAGCTGCGTATCGATCCGTATCCGGTCCCCGAAACGGATCACCGCGCCCGTTACGACAACCTCGACATTGAGTTCGCGCGCGACCTCCGGCATGGATTTATGCGCATCCTTGAACTGCATCGAAGTGAGAGGCGAGATCACACGCAGCGAACCAATCTGTCCCAGCTCAGTAATGATCTCCTCCGTGATTCCGTCGGAGACGTATTCCTGCGACGCGTCGCCGGACAAATTCTTCAGCGGCAGAACCATCAGAGACCGCACCTGGAGCTCGCTGTGAGCTCCAGTCCGCATGCGCCAAGCCACGGCAGCGCCCAGCAAAATCACCAACAGCGAAGCGAGAAGAACAATCGGCCAAAGAAGTCCGCGGCGCGCCGATCGCGGCGGCGTGCCCGCGCGGACCCCGCCCGCTGAACCCGCCGAGGCCCTCGAATCCGCTTCTGCTGCCAGCGAACTTTGTCCGTCACCGGGTCTGGCAGAGCCCCTCGTCGAACCCTCCGCGCCCGGAGCCTCCACCACTTCCACCTCCGCGATAAACCGATAGCCTAGCGTCGGCACAGTCTCGATGAGTCGGGGCTCCTTGGCATCGTCCTCCAGCACTTTACGCAGCTGCCCGATCGCGCGATTCAGCACGGCATCGGTTACAAATGCACCGTTCCACACCGCAGTCAGCAGCTCCTGCCGCGTCACCAGCCGGCCGCGGTTCTCCACCAGATACACCAGTACATTCAGCGCCTTGGGCTCGACAGCAACGATCCTGCCGCCCTTGAGCAGCCTGAAACCCTGAAGGTCGATCTGGATGTCATTGAAGCTGTAACGGCCTGCCATCGATGAGCCTCAACATTTCATGCGGGAAAGCTTCGCAAAACGTCACAACGGCGTAAGTACTGCCACACCATCGTGATCCTAAGGTGCCTCCAGCCCAACGGAGGAACCGATGAAGACGCCTACCTTCGCAAGTCAGGCCCTGAGGATTAGCTTCGCGTGCCTCGCGTGCTCCGCGTATTTAGCCCTTGCCGCAGCCGGCCAGCGCATCCTGGCCCAAAACGTTCCGGAGAAGCCGGCGATTCACTTCCGGCTCGTTCACAACACGCTGATTGTAATCTCGCTCTTCGCTGACCGGAACGGACCCATCGACTTTGTTCTGGACACGGGAGCAGACACCACCATCGTCGATCCGTCGATTCTTCCCCGCCTGTCGTTCGTACCACTGGACCGGATTCCGCAGACCACTCTCTCCGGCGTCCAGATGACGCCGCGCGGCCTCATCAAAAATCTTTCGCTAGGCCCAATGCAGATTGATGATGTCCCTGTGCTGGTTCAGGATCTCACGGAGTTGCACAAAATGGACCCGCATATCGAGGGAATCGCCGGCCAGAACTTCCTCGCCCATTTCAACTATCTGATCGATTATCGCGAGCATCTTCTCCGCGTCGAGCGCGACCGCGAAATTCAGGACGCGTTGAATGGAGAACACGTGGCGATTCAAGCCGCGGAGAATCGAATCTTCGTTGTCGCCGATGCCCATGCATTCGGCCGCGCAAAGCTGAGCCTGATGCTTGACTCGGGAGCCGACTCCATCATATTGCTGCGCGCGGCGTCCCAGGCGCTCCGCATTCCCGAGCAGCAAACCGTCCCGGAGTCAAGAACCGTATCGGAGTCGACCAGTAGCGGCCGTGTGAGATTGAAGTCGGGAATGATCTACGATCTGACCATCGGTTCCAGGCGGTTGCGCAATCTCCTCGCCATCCTGCCCGCAGCCGACCCTGGCGAACACATCGGCGACGGAATGCTTCCGACCGCATTATTCCAAACTATCTATATCAACAACCAGGAGAGATTCGCTGTATTCGATCCAGGAATCGGAAATTGAACGCACGCACAACCGAACCGCTAATGATGTGTCCCCAGAAATCCTGGCTAACTCAAGTTGCCCCGCCCGCATCTCACCAGTGGGGCAATCTTCTCTGGCGCCGGCCAAATCCTCCACGGCGATATTGTTGACATCCGCTGACGGGCACGTCAGGCATAATTGGCAGCATTTCGAAAGCGACGTTTTGGCTGGCATGAATCGAGACGCCGTCCGGACCGCCCTGCGAGGCTTTGTGTGGATTCCGAGAAGCGGGTTTTAATTATTGATGACGAGCATGCGATAGCCGACACGCTCGTTGCAGTTTTCCTGAGCGAGGGCTACGCGGCGCGGGCTGCCTACTCCGCCGAAGAGGCGCTTCCGTTGATCGCCGAGTGGAATCCTCAGCTGGCAATCATCGATGTCTATATGCCGGGTATGAACGGCATCGATCTCGCTCTGATCCTCAAGGCGCAGCATCCGGGTTGTGGGTTTCTCTTATTTTCCGGGGCCCTCCAGACAAGTGAGTTAATCGAAGCCGCCCGGCAAGCGGGCCACACCTTTGAGGTGCTCGCAAAACCCGTACCCCCTCCTGAACTCCTCGGCCGAGTTGGGCAATTCTTCCCGCCGGAGCTGGGATTATCCGCCGCGATCCCCGAGACGGTCTAACCGAATCGGCAAAGGTTGACGAAAGTGCTTCTAGCCGCGTCGAGTTCCCCGGCGGCCCGGTCAGGCTTGCAGCGCACCATTCGAGTGATCGCGGCACTCTTGCGATTTCCCTTTTCCTCCCCGTCCGCCCTGAATTAGAGTGATGAATCGTCGGCGAGTTTTCTGCGCGGGCCAGCTGCGGAAACCGAGCAGCGCGAACCCATAGGCGGCCCCATGAAGAAGAGTCAACTTGGCGCAGTTTTGGGCTGCTGCCTGCTTGCGCTGGCAAATCTTGCCGCTGCGCAGAGCCGCAAACCCGGCCTTTGGACGATGACGATCACCCTCAGCAACGCAGCAGCGCCCGCGGGAGCCAGCGGGCACCCCACCACGTATTCCGCCGACGTCTGCATTACTCAGGCGCTGATCGACAAATACGGCGCGCCTCTGCCCCACATCAACGGCAGTTGCCACATCACCCGGCTCGACAAGAAAGCCAACAGCGTGTCGGCGGACATGGTCTGTTCCGGCGCCACCGTCGGCAAGGCCACCATGCAGTCTTCATGGACGGCGGACCGCGCCACCGGCAGCGTGCACTTTGTCGGCACCGCCCCCAAGCCCGCAGATTGGACCAGCAATTCTACGTCGGTATTCAAGAGCGCGGATTGCGGTTCCGTTCAGCCGTACCCCATGCCGCCGCAGTAGCGCCGCGCATTCCCTGGCCCTCTCATCGCAACGGCCGCCGGTGCGCGTTCCCCTCAAATCAAGCGAACGTTATGCTTGATCTCCTCGATCACGTTGTCCACTTGGCCGGAGAGCAGCTGCTTCGCAAAACTCAGCGTGAAGCCTTTCACCGTGTGCAGCGGAACGTGCGCAGGCAATGACAGCGCAAACCGGTCCACAACGGCGTCCACCACCACCGGGCCATCTTTGTAAGCCAGCGCTTCACTTAAAGCATCTTTCACATCGCCCGGCTCCTCCAGGCGAATCCCTTTTGCGCCCATCGCCTCCGCCACGCGGGCAAAGTTCGGGTTCTTAAAGTCCACGCCGAATGGCACCATGCCCGCCTCCTGCTGTTCAATGTTCACAAAGTCGAGAGACTCATTATTGAAGATGATCTGCACCACCGGAGCCTTGCGCTGCACCTGCGTCAGCAGGTCGCCCAGCGCCAGCATCGTAAATCCTCCGTCGCCGCAAAGCGCGATCGTCTGCCGCCCCGGATACGCCAGCTGCGCGCCAAATGCATTCGGCGCAGCATTCGCCATTGAGGCCCACGTGAACGACCCGAACATCCGCCGGTTGGCTGAACCCTTGATGTGCCGCGCCAGCCACATGCACGGCGTACCCGTGTCGGCAAAAAACATCGCGTCGTCCGCAGCCAGTTGGCACAACGTAGCCGCTAGAAACTCCGGCCGAATCGGCTTCAGCTCGAGCCCCTTCTCCACATAATGATTCATCCGCTCTTCAAAGCTGCGCGTCTGCTTCACGTACTTCTCCAGAAAGCTCGCATCGCTCCTCTCGCGCACCTTCGGCAGCACCGCAGCCAGCGTCGGCTGAATATCTCCCACCAGTCCCAGATCCACGTGCGTGCGCCGCCCAATGTGGCTCGCTTCGCGATCGATCTGCACCTTCTTCACTCTGTCTCCCGGCAAAAACTCCGAGAAAGGAAAATCCGTTCCCAGCATCAGCAGCAGCTCCGCATCGTGGATCGCGCTGTAAGCCCCGCCGTAGCCAAGCAGACCCGTCATCCCCACCGCTTTTGGATTGTCGTACTCCAGCCACTGCTTGCCGCGAAACGAATATCCCACCGGCGCCTGCAACTTGCTCGCCAGCTCCAGCACCTCAGCGCGCGCGTCCCTGCAGCCGTCACCGCCAAAGATCGCCACGCTCTTGGCGTTCTCAATCATCTCCGCCAGCCGCTCCACATCCGCATCCGCCGGCCGAAGCACGGGAGTCACAGGCACCGCAACCGTCGAACTGCTCGCAGGCGCATCCAATACCGCAACGTCGGCGGGCAATGAGATCACCGTCGAACCCTTCTTGATCATCGCCGTCATAATCGCCGTCGCAACCACCGGCCGCGCCTGCTCGGCATCCACAATGCGCCCCACATACAGCGCTGCTGCATCGAAAAATTTATAGGGATTCAGCTCTTCAAGCGCTGCCGTATCGATCAGCGATCGTTCCACGTCGCCCGCAATCGCAATCACCGGCGCGCCTTCCTTCGTCGCATCCATCAGCCCGTTGAACAGATGCGTCACTCCCGGACCCGCCGTGCCGCAAACCGCCACCGGCCGCCCCGTGAAATACGCGTCCGCTACCGCCGCGAACACGCCATACTCCTCATGCCGCACATGCACAAACTCGATCTTTCCGTTGCGGCGCAGCGCATCGATCACGGGATTCAGCGCATCGCCCACAATCCCGTAACAGCGCTGCACGCCCGCCTTCTCCAGCATCTGCCACAACAGGTCCGCAACATTCGCCACGCCCCACCTCCAATGCCGACCCCAACGTCAGCCCAATGTCGACCCCTACGCCGACCTTAATATCGACTATCGCCAGCAACAGATTCTATTCGACGCACTGATACGCCTGTTCTATTATTTTTTGCGATTCACGCAACCGCAGCTCCCCCCAGGATTTCGGGGTCGGCTGTCTAAATCACGATTGAAAAGGGCACGACTTCAGTGGAGGGTACCGACTTCAGCCCACATGCGAGGCTCGGGCTTTTTTAAAAGGATGCGGGCTTCAGCCCGTACATCACCATCGCCACAACAACCGGCGCCTTAGCTCCTGCGGGCTTTTTCTCTGACGCCGCAAGCCACGGATGCATGCGCTTGTCTTCGCTTCGTCATGGCTGCCCGCTTGCAAGAGGGACTTCAATCGAGGATGGAGATAGTCATAGCTGAGTCACCAGGTAATCGCGGACAACAATACAGGCGGTCCGGCTTGGCCGCCGATGATATTCGACTTCAGCACCACCTCGATATTCTTGTTTTCCCAGCCGCTCGGCATCATGCGGGCCAGCTGTTCCAAAGCCTGGGGCGACTGCACAAATTCCCCTGCAGCCTCAGTCCCGTAAGGTCCTATACCGGCGATGACCATAACAGTCCCCTCGATTGTTGGATCATGAAAGCGCGCAACGATCGCGTAGTCCGCGACAACTGAGGAATGGGGCCTGGTATTATCGAGTACCCAGTCGGTTTGCCGAGGATTCGCCGTATCTTCAATCCGGCCCACTCCGTCCGACCCAAAAAGGAAATGAAGTCTGAGCGGCTGAATCAGACGCATGGTCCAATCGTTGTTGCTGGCGCCCACCAGGATCACGGAACGGGAACGGATATCTGTCAAGCTGGTAGCCGGCGCTTCCTTCACCTCATAGCCCCGCCCCTTTTGCTGGAGAACACTTGCGAGATGAGCCAACGCGAATGCGGTCGACACTGAGACGTGGTGATACGGTCGTGTCACGCTATCGTTGAAGCTGGTTTGGGCGGATTCCGGCGGCATCTTATCGGGGTGAGTCGTTCCGAGCACGATGATGACCGGCCTCGTGGTTTGAAGAGCCGGATCCCATAACTCGTCGAGCGCCCGCGCATTTTGCTTAGGCGCAGGGCTCAAGTGATGTCTGCCGAGGAACGTGCCCCCGGCGAACACGGCCAGCAGCGCGAGGAGCGTTGGCAAAGTACGGCGCCACCGGGAGCGCACATCGGTTTTCGGCACGGCCTTCTCCGCGGGTTCTTGCCGTACCTCAACCACGGACTGGCCCGGTGCATGTTGCAGAAATTCGGGTAGGTAAGATCCAAGCGGTAGCTCGATCTGAATACCCGCACGGTGGCCATTCTCGTGGTAAAACTGCGCGATCCGTTTGCGCACTTCGCTGGCGCTAAAGCGAACCACCGGATCGGCGCTGGTGTCATAGCCGGGTTCCCGGCCAAAAACCTGAACACCGAGGGTGCGTTCTTTCAAGCCGCTGCAGCGGCCTTCAAGTGCGGCGCTGACCACGTATCTGAGTAGAGCCGGGTAGCGCCTGCTCCCTCTGAAGTGATAGCTGGCCAGGATTGCGTCAAGCTCTCTGAGGACCAATTCGCGGTCTGCCGCCGAAGTAGGTATCCACTGCTCCGTAGATTGCACACTTACCGGCATAAATAATTCCTGCTCACAGCGCCGTATCATACACCGCCGCAGTGAGAACTGTCAGCGAGAATTCTAGACAGGAATGGCATCCAGAATAGATATATTAAGTTATTCTATATCATGTACTTACATCCATTAGCCCCATCGAAATCCAATGTAATATACCGTATCAGTCTTGTGCGAACTGATGCCAAGGACAATAATCCGCACGATTCGGTAATCCCCGGCCTCGGGCGTTCTGCCGTTTATCTATGGAAGCTCCGTTCAGGGTACGCAGGCATGCTGGCCGGCAGCCTTTAAGTTCTTGAATTTGCCTTTGCCGCAGGACTATGGCGGTTCTCTAATTCGTTTAATGCGAAGCCGCAACCGCTGAGTGGCTTTTCTCTCAAGAAAAGCCACTTGGCACAGATTCAACAACTTTACCGTGATTGGAGAACCGCCTTAAACCGGCTCGCTCCGATCAGTGGAAAAGAAGGACGGAACACCCGCACGGAACATAGCGATCTCCTCGAAGGAAGATCATCGACAGCCGGCGCATTGTCACGAGACGCCAAGCGGAACTCAGGGCTTGCACGACATAACTAGATCGTGAAGCCCAAAACAGGCGCGAAGCCCAAAACAAGATTGAAATCATGGAGGCTACAAAATGACGTTACACAGGATGATCAGACCTGTTATCGGGTCCGTGTTCGCCCTTCTCGTGTTTGGGTTTTCCCAGGCAGCATTGGGGCAAGCAGTGAACGGCACGCTACTCGGAACGGTAACTGACTCGAAGGGAAGCGTAGTGACCAATGCCCAGGTCACGATTGTTCTCACCGGTCAGAGTGCTCAATATGTGACGGTCACCAACGGCAGCGGTGACTTTACCGAACCCGATCTTCCTTCGGGAACGTATGCCATCACGGTCGTCGCTCAAGGTTTCAAGAAAGAAACCCGCGAGAACATTGTCCTCGATACAAACACGACGACCCGCGTTGATATAAACCTGGCCCCGGGCAGCACGACGGAAACGATCGAAGTCACGACGGCTCCTCCCGAGCTGCAGACTGACCGTGCCGACATCTCAAGCACGATCGAGCAGAGCACGATCGGCAGTCTCCCCCTCAGCAGCGGCAATAGCTTTCAGTCCTTGCTGAATACAGTGCCGGGTATGGCGCCCATCGTCTTCAACAACTCGCAGTTCTATAACGCCAACAACGATCTGTCCACCAACTCGAATGGCCAGTCCTCTTACGTCAACCTGTACCAGATCGAGGGCATCGACGACGATCAGCGTACCGGCATCCACATCATCCTGGTTCCACCGGCAGCCGCGATCCAAAATGTAGACATTACCACCAACAACTTCGAGGCGGAGTTCGGCCGGGCAGTGGGAACCGTTGTCAACGTCACGCTCAAGTCAGGGTCGAACTCATTTCATGGCTCGGTCTTCCAGAACATGGAGAACAACGGCGTCAATGCCCGAAATTACTTCGCGGCCGGACCCAACGGTCGTCTCGTCTACAACTACACGGGCGGCTCGCTCGGCGGCCCAATTCTGAAAAGCAAGCTTTTCTTCTTTGGTGATTTTCTCCGCACCTCCGATCACGAATCCACGACGACAATCACGACCATTCCCTTCTATAACGTAACCAACGGCAACATCAACCTGAGCGAGTACTCCGGCCAGGTCTACGATCCGAATACTGGAGATACGGCAGACTGCGTAGGCAGCACCGCCAACAATGCCTGCGGGACCGGCCGCACACCGTTCACCGGCAACCTCATTCCAACTACGAATCCTGGGCTCAGCAAAGTCGGTCTCACTGTCCTGCAGGACTTGGACGCCCTCGCCAGAAATTCCAAGACGAATCTCTCGTCGGCAGCGTACATCGCTGGCGCAACCACCAACAATTTTTCATCGAACCTCCCATTTAGCAAAGACGCCATCAGCTACGACATCAAGTCGGATTACACGATGTCAGCCAGGGACCATTTAAGCGGCCGATTCAGTCATCAAAATACGACCACCTATCAGGCGCCCCTCTTCGGCTCCTTCCTCGGGGGCCCGGGAGGTTCAGGAGGCTTTGAAGCGACCGGAATCGCAGCGGCCTACAGCACCGGCTTCAACTACGATCATGTCTTTTCGCCAACCCTGTTTACCGAGGCGCGCGTCGGCCTGGCCCATCTGCGTAACTCGGCACAGCAAACTGATTATGGAAAGAACGATGCGACGACGCTTGGGATCCCCGGCAATGGCCCCAACGGAACCGATATGACTCCGACAAGCAGCGGCCAGGTTGCTTTTCAAGTGAGCAATTTCGCAGGCAACGGAGAGAATGGTACAAGCAATTCTATGATCGGTTATTCGCAGTCTTTGCCCTGGCTCCGTGCCGAATCCAATATCGACTTTGCCAATAATTGGACCAAGATTCTTGGAAATCACACGTTGAAGGCGGGCGCCGACATCCGCCGCGTGCGCGACGATCTTTTGCAGGGAAATAACAACGCTGCTGCAGGAACGTTCTACTTCAGTGAAAATCAGACCTCGGCCCCCGGTGCTTCCGTAGCGGGCGGACTTGCCAACGATATCGCCAGCATTCTTTTCGACGTTCCCTATAAGGTTGGCCAGGACACGAACAGCACGTTCCCCTGCTACCGGCAAAGCTGGCTCTTCTTCTTTGCTTCTGATAAGTGGCAGGTTGGTCAAAAGCTGACCCTGGATCTTGGCCTGCGCTATGAGCTGTATCCGCCGGCTACGCCGCGCAAGGCTGGCGGCTTCGTCAACTACAATCCGGCCAACGATGGGCTGGTAGTTGCGGGCATCGATGGCAACCCATCGAATCTCGGGATGCAAACTGACTACACAAACCTCGCTCCTCGGCTGGGATTGTCCTATCGTGCCACGGAGAAAACTGTCATTCGCGCCGGTTTTGGCATCAGTTACGTTCCATTTGTGGACAACACTTACGCCTATAACTATCCCATCAAGACCAGCACCGGATACACGAACACGCCAACCTATGGACCTGCCCTTAACCCCGTGGGAGGCGTGATCGATTTTGTGACCGGCATCCCTGCAACCCCGACGGTGGCTTTTCCATCGAACGGCATTCTTGTGGAAAGCGCGGCCAATGGCACCATCGGACTGTCAAATCTCCTGATTCCCCTCAACTTCAAGAATGCCTCTGTGGACTCCTGGAACGTTGCGATGGAGCAGGCTCTGCCCAAGAACATGTCTCTGCAGATTGCCTATGTTGCCAATCACGGCACGCGAATCGATGTCGCGCAGAACATCAACCAACCCAGGATCTATGGTCAAAGCGGCACCTACGATCCGTTCAATGTTGCCTTTGGAAAAACTGCCTCGGTCACTCAATACTTCATGGGCTTCTCCAGCAATTATGAATCGCTGCAAGCCCAGCTCACTCGCCGCTTCATCCACGGCCTGGCATTCAACTCCGTATTCACCTGGGGCAAGGCGCAAGGCTACCAAACCGGCGCGCAGGATGGAAATGTGCTCTTTTGGAGCGGCAACTTGCGCCGCAATTACAACCTGCTCGACTTCGACCGCACCAAGAACTTCGAGCAGACAGTTACCTATGAGCTGCCTGCGGGGCGTGGTCACCACTTATTCAGTTCCGGAATCGCTGCCTACACTCTGGGCGGTTGGAAGACTTCGGCAACCATCGGAATGCTCTCCGGCCTTCCTTTTACGATTTCAACAACCAGCGCGACGCCGGGAACCACCCAGACCGCCAATCAGACTGGGTCTTACCAGGTCACACATAGCGTCGCGGGCGGAAAGAATCCGGCGGTCGCGTGGTTCAATCCGGCCTCCTTTGCGGCACCTGCATCATGTGTCGCCTATTCGTCCAGCAACCCCAATCCATGCGCAGTCGGCAACACGCAGCGCAACCAGTTCCGCGGCCCCGGATACTTCGCAGACAACGTGTCGCTCTTCAAGAGCTTTCCTATCTACCGGGAGTCTTCGCTCGAAGCCCGCTTCGATGCCTTCGACATGAGCAATACCCCCGCATTCGGTCTACCCAACGGGACTCTTGGTTCCAACCTGGGCAAGATCACCAGCACCCTGGGCAGCGGCGTTGGCAACGTCAACGGCGTCGCCAGTTCTCGTGTGCTCGAGGCCTCTGTGAAGATAAGCTTCTAGATCGAGCACGTCACACCGGCCGCAATGCGTGGCCGTTCCCCTCCCCCGGGATCGGCCTCGACGAGCGGCCGCGCCCCTATCTCCCTACTCCCTGTTCCTCGTTCCCTGCTCCCTGTTCCCTAATCCCTATTCCCAGTCCCTTGTTCCCTGATCCTTGTTCCCCGTTCCCGCCGGAGGGAGCAGTGGCCTTCAGGCCACTGAATCATCGCCCCAAAAAGAATCCGGGCTTCAGCCCCGGCTCCGCTACCTGTTCTCTACTCCCTGTTCCCTGCTCCATCGTCGCCCGTCCATCGAGGCCGTTGCGTAGATTGTTCTGTATCAGCACGACTTCCCGGGGTCCCCGACGAGCGATTGTTGCTCGCTGGGGTGACTTGAGCCGTGCCGAGAAAGCAGCAAAAATGATTGCGGAGGCCAGCGCTGGAGCACTAGAGACCTACTGCGGCATAATTTCAATCCGTCTGCTTGCAAACTGATCGCTGGTCAAGAGCTGGATAAATTTTTGCCGACCCTCCACCGTCCTTTCTTTAGGCACGAGAAAGCCTCCCTTCAAATCTGATTCGAAATACCATCCGGACTCTTTCCATGTCAGATGGATGACATAGGTCTGAATAGAACACCGCGAACAATCGACAGAGACGCTTCCCGTCAATTCATCACCGTCCCTAATCGAACCGTCACAGCCTTCTGCGTTCCTTGGCATCGTGGCTAGCTCCATCGCCATATTCGCGCTCTTCGATTGTGGCTTTATATAGTCGATTTTCTGTGTCTGGAAGCCAAAGAAGCACAAATCTGAAGTCCGAAAAGCCACCACTTCCCAAAGCACGCCCTCTATAACCTCAGCCGATGGGTTGTAGACAGATATCGCGGGAGACACGGGGCCAACAAACGCGGCTGCGAGCATAACAGGGGGTGTAGGCTGTACGGGCCTTAGAGACTCCTGCGAAGGTGGAGAGACCTTAAGTTGCTTCGGCCGCGACCTGGGTGGGTTCGGGGCAGTGGGGAACTCCTCCGGCTCCTTAGTTGATCGCGGAGACGACAGTGAGCTGCTCGGCGGCGTCGTTTTCGGAATTGAACTCTCTTCCTCTTTCGCGTGTTGAACTAGCGCCCAATTTCCTAGGCCCCAAAAACCGAATGCCAGCACCGTGCCTACTAGCAGCGATGCGGAGAGCCGAGCGACAACCGTCAATTCTTGCAGTTTCCTGGATCGGACAGCCCACAGAAAGCAAACAAACCAGCCGATCCCCGCAGAAACGAGGACCAATGGACGCACTCCGGCAACTCCCAAAATCAAAGCGATAAAGGCGAGCACGATCGCTAACACCGGATTTGAAAGGAAACGGTCAACTACCGCAGTAATCCAACGATCAATCGTTGGTATTGCCTTGGGATAGCGCCTGGACAATCTGCCGTGGAGCTCCTTATCGAATCCCAAGAACCTACCCCAAAGAAGACGGAAAAACTGCACGCTACTAACCGCCTCACTGGAAATCCCGTTGCCATTCATCGCCGCAGCCTCCTCAGCTTGGGCGTTAGATTACTCCACCTATCCCTGCCGAAAGCAAAATACATATCGCATAGTTCTCTTGTTTTGTGTGACTTAAAGGCGAATACTTAGTCTGGAATATCATGCGTAAACTAGGAATTGCGATCCATCAACCGATGCCTTAGTCTCTGTCGATAGAGGGGGCTGAATGCAATGCACACCTTGAAAAAGGAAGATATCGAATATGCCATTGGCCGGCTCGAAATCTACATGGCATCCCGCGGCCTTAGCCAAAGCGAACTTGAAGCGTTATCAACCGTCGAGCAATCGACGATCTCGAAGATTCTCCACAGAAAGCAAGAGCCGAGCGTTGACAACCTGCAGAAGCTCTTTGAAGGTCTGGGACTGCAGTTTGCAGACGTGCTCAAAGCTGCGGCGGATCGCCTCCCGAAGATCCTCCAAGGCTATCTGGCCACACCGCTAACTGGCCTCACCGACCGAGAAGACGCCTCGGTCAGAGCCGTCGTTGAAGCCGTGCGCCGGTGGAGCGGCGCGGAGCGGTTTTCAGACCCGCCTATCAACATTTACTGGCCAGGAGAACATACCCATCCAAAAAGTAACCCGACCTACAAGCCTTCCACGGTGTATTTGGTCGATCGTTCCCGGGCCTCCACGTTCCACTTCTTGGTTACCCTGTGCGGAGCGGCGAGCTACGGCGTGGGACAGGAGAACGAGATCGCGACGCAGGCAGGCGTGCCCGCTATTCGCCTTGTGAATTCTGGAGTGTCACGGATGATGCTGGGCTCATTTGTGAAAAGCTTTGATATCCAATACAGAGGGACCCTACAGGAGGGCATATTCTTCGATGAAGAGGAATTCGCCAAGGCACTTCGGGCGATAGTGAAGCTTCACTACCGCTACAGCGCGCTTTATTCCGGCATGAACGGCGATGATTTTGGGCCGCGGCTAAAAAAGCTCATCGATGCGCGCGCTCTTGATAACAACGCCTTCGCTGAGGAACTGGGCGTCAGCCTTGATTACGTGCACGCCATGATCGTGGAGCCTATCTCCATATCGAACCCAAGCGCGCGGCTCCTGAAGCGCATGAGCGTTCTGCTAGGGGAGAGCGTCGCCTTCCTTCTCGGCGAGGAGGAGCAAGACGATGCAATCTACCGGGAAAGCAAAGAAAGCTTCATCGCTTGGGTGCGCGAGTCTGATGAGAGCGTGGACGCCCGCAGCGCGGAGGGAGTCTTCGACAATTGGAAGGCAGAGTATTTCGCGGGCAAGGTGGAGAGCAGTCCAATTTCCTTCAGGGCTAAAATTGTTGCCAAGGGAAAGGCCGATTGGGATCAGATGTTTCGGCATGTCAAGGCCAACAAACCCGCCTCAAAACAGCGGCCCCTGTTCGGCCAGTAGGGGAAAAGTATGTCCCTCTTAATCGAGCGGTTCGCGGCGGCGAGGAATAGCCAGACACCCGTCTCCGCCGAGAACGAAATCGTCAAATGTGTAAGGGCGCTACGGCGACGCAGCGGCGTCCGCGCGGTGGCGTCTAGTAGCCTTGAACCTTTTCTGGCCTCGCGAAACATAACGGAGGTCGCAATTGACGACGATCTGAACGCCGACGGGGCACTGGTACCCTTGGGCGAGGACTTCGGGGCTGGATTTCGCATGGTCCTGCGACGTGACCTGCCCGAAGGCCGCATCAATTTCACGGTGGCACATGAGATATGCCACACGTTCTTCTATGAGCGCGTACCGGAGATTAAGTTCGCGTCTCATGCGGCCGACCAGGAGGAAGAGCATCTGTGCAACTACGGTGCCGAGGAAATCTTGATGCCGGCTGGGGATATAAAGCGTTGTGCAAAAAACGAACCTGTGTCGTTAAACGCCCTGCAGATGATGGCGGCTCGCTATCGAGTAAGCAATGCGGCCGCGCTCGTCCGGCTGCGCAGGCTGGGTCTTTGGCGTGCAGAACTCTTTCTCTGGCACGAAATGACCAACGGCAAATTTGCGGTGAAGCGAGCGTGGGGCGGAAGGCTGGCCGATTGGGAATGGATGGAGCCCGAGATTCCCCGCAGGGTGCTTTCCGCCTCCGCCGGATCGGTCATTTCGGGAGATACTTTCTGGTTCGTTGGTTCGCCTGAGCGCCGAAGGGCCAAGGCGTTGTCCTTCCAAGCCAAGAGGCACGGGAAGGACGTGCTAGTCCTCGTGATCAATAAGTTCAAGAAACCGTCTACGCTTGTCATGCGCCAGCAATGCGAACTTTTCACACGGCCTGCGACGCGCGCACTGACGGAAAGTTTGTAGTCGGTGCGCCGTTCGCGGAGCCGCTCGCCGAAATCGGATAAGTCCCTACAAATCCACCCCATTTGGACGCAGTCCCGCTTGGCGGAGCAGAACAGCCAGCCGTCGAAGCCCGCGAAAATCCCCTGCCGAAATCGGCCGGCACCTCCACTCCGCCAGGTCCCCATTTCCCTATTCCCTATTCCCTAGCCCCGAGTCTCTGTCTCCCAGCCCCTGCTCCCCGTTCCCCGCCTCCACAGCGCGCAAAAACGCGCAAAATGCTGCTATTTCGCGCAAAAATGCGCGAAAAAGCAGCATAAAACGCGTGTTGAACACGCTAATTGAGGCATTTATGCGAAATTCTGTACCAACTCGCTCTGCGTTTTGCGAAACCAGGCGCGTTGCGTCACGCTAAACGCGCAATTTCCCGCGCACTGCCACGAAGAATCGTGCAATTCTATGCGAACCTTTGGCACTGGTTTGCGCAACAACCAGCGAACATTTGAGGGGCTTTTGTGAAGCACCTAGCGAACATTTCGCGCCTGACTCTACTCCCTATTCCCTATTCCCTATTCCCTCGTCCCTGTAGGCCCCCACCCACCGCGCCAGAAAGCAGCACGTGAGTGGGGTGTCCTCCTGGTAGGAGCTCGTTCTTGGAAGCCGGGAAAGCCGTCTGCTTCCCTCAAACCGGAAGAAAAGCCTGGACGAGAAAAGCCTGGACAACCTTAAAGCCAAATTAGAGATTTATCCCCTAAATAGTTGATGAATTAGCTCATACATCCGATCCATAGGCTCAGCCCATAAATCCTAGATAAGGACTTGTCCCGAAGTTGCCGAAGTTCGGAAACACGGTCCGGATCTGTCCATCCGACAGCCCGAACCACTGCGCCAGCGTGCCCGCATATTGCTCCACGGCGGTCGTCGGAATCAGCCGTCCCTGGCCCACGTCGTTCGCCTGATTGCTTCCGATCACCGGATACTGCCCGTACATATCCTGCCCCTGCACCGCCCCACCCACCACGAAATGGTGGCTGCCCCATCCGTGATCCGTGCCGTCGCTGTTGCACGTCAGCGTGCGCCCGAAATCGGAGATCGTGAACGCGGTCACGTTGCTTCCCAACCCCATTCCAACCATCAGCCCGTCGAAATATTCGAAGGCTGATCCCAATTGCGTCAACAACTTAGCGTGCGTCGTGGCCTGCGAGTCGTGCGTGTCGAAGCTGCCGAGCTGCACGTAGAAGATCTGCCGGTTCACGCCCAGACTCGCGCGTCCGGCGATGATGCGCGCCACCGTCTGCATTGACGCAGCCAGCGGATTGTCGGCGAGCATATTCGTCGTCGGGTCAAGATACTGCGGCGGGTTGGCAACGCCGCCTGTGCCTGCGGGCGCCATCGCCGTCACAAGAGTCGCCTGCGCCTGAATCGAGCGCTGGATGACGGTCTGGTACTCCTGCGCGAAGAGGTTCGTCTCGTCGTTGCTGAGCACCGAGCTCAGCGGATTGGCCGCCGCGGGCAGCCCGAACGGCGGTTGCTGTAACCCATAGATAGGAATAGGCCCAGCCGGCGTTACGTTGAGCTGGAACGACGATTGTCCGGCGAGGAACAGCGCGTTACCCGACGTCGAGATGCAGGTGAACATCGCGTTCGAGTTCAGGTTCATGGCCTCGATGGCGTCGGCCACTGCGCCGCCCCAGCCCACGCGCTCGCCGCTACCCAGGTTCGACGCGATCGCCTGCCACGCCGCCGTCTGGTCGAAGTGCGAGAACAAGGAATCCGGCAGCGGCACGGAGTTGGCGTTCACCTGCGCCTTGGTCGCGGGCGTAATCAGCGTGCCGGTATTGGCCACAATCGCCGCCCGACCCGCATTAAAAAGATTTTGCACTCCACCCAAATTTGGATTCAGCGCGAAGGTGCGCCCACTCTGCGGCGTCTTCAGCGTAATGGGAAGCAGCTCGCTCATTGGATACGCGAGTCCCGGCGCGCCCGATCGCGCGGAAACAAACGCCGCGTAGGAGTCGGGATCGGTGGCGATCACCGTACCGTGGCCATCGTTGCCGCCCTGCAGGTAGACGCACACCAGCGCGCGATAGTCCGAGCCGCCCGTGCCCTGGGCCATCGCCGCCAGCGAGTTGAGCTCCAGAAAGAACGGGCTCACGTAGAAGCCCGCCATTGACGCCATGGAGGCCGTGCGCAAGAACTGACGGCGGGATTGTTGGCACATGCACTTACCCATTTGCGAGGCTCCTATTGCTGCGCGGCGAAGTCGGGCGACGCCACGGTGAGGTAGATTGCCGATTGCACGCGCGCCAAAAGCGCGGCGTTGATTGCGTTCTGATCCCCGCTGGGGATGGGAATCGTGGTGATGGCGGCGAGAATCTGGTTGTAGAGCGTGCCGCTCATCTGGCCCGCCATCAGCAGCAGGTTGATGCGATCGAGGAGCTGATCCGGCGTCGATGCCAGCCCGATCTCCGTCGCGTACGACGAGAAGATATCCGGCCCTCCCGTCGCGCTCGCGCCCACCGCATTTTGCATGGAGTTGATGTAGCCCACCACGGACGACACGTTCGTCATTTGAAACTCCGGCCCCAGCAGTCCGGCGCTCGCAATCGGCGTGTTGGGCGGCGTGTAAAGCGGGCTGAACCAATTGAAGACGGTGGGCGAGCGCTCCCACATTTCCCCGAGGCCGTAAATAGGGTCTTCAGTCGAGCCGATGTCGAACGAGCCGGTACGCGACTGCGCGGTGAAGGCGCGTGCCCACTCCGTGTAGCGCAACAGCGACTCGCGCACCTTGCCGTATTGCGGATTGCCCACCACGGTTGCCGAATCGCGCGCTTCCGGATCGAGCAGGATGGCGGAAACGACGGCCTGCAGATTGCCGCGCACGCCCGTGCCGTCATTCTTGAAGACCTGTGCGATGCGATCGATGTAGGCCGGGCTGGGATTGCTCGTCACCATGTGCTGGATCATCTGCTTCGAGAAAAACGCCGGAAGGTTGGGGTGGTTATAGAGCGTGTCGAGTGCGATCTTCAGATCGCCGTCCGGATCGGCGCTGCCGGATGCGGGAATCGTGATGCCGAGGAAATCCTTCTCGACGGTCGAGTGGTGACTCGGGAAGCTCTGCATCGGGAGTAACTCTTCACCGTAGCCCGGCCCAACGTAGACGCAGCAGTTCGACCACGCGTTGTCCGTCGAGTCGCCGGGAATGTTCCAGCTGAAGCCGGTAAACACCGCCGCAAGGCCTTTCACGTCGGTATTCGAATAGGTCGCGATCGGCTGGCCGTTCGGGCCGAGCTGCTGCGAACCGTCGTCGTTCAGCTGCCACAGGCCGATGGTCAGCAGCTGCATCACCTCGCGCGCGTAGTTCTCGTCCGGGTCGGTGGTCGCGTTGCCCTTGTCGTTGCCCTGCATCGACAGAAACTGCCCCATCATCGGGTTCAGCGTCACGTCCTGCAGCAGTTGCCTGAAGTTGCTGAAGGCATCCGCGCCCAGCAGGTCGTAGTAGCTGGCCTCGCCGCGCGGCATGTTCTGGATGGCCGTCGTGTTGTCGCTCGAGATCACGAAGATCTGCGAGAGCGCGTACTTTACGCGCTGGCGGAGCTGATCGGGCGCAGTGAGCGATTGCTGCCAGAAGGTGTCTTGCACCAGTCCTTCGTCCTGGTTGTTCTCGACGAACAGCGCCGCATTGCAGGTCACGTTGCTCGAAGCACACGGCGGATTGTTGATGATGAGCGACTGCTCGACCGCTGGTTCGGTGGGCGTGGGCGCAATGGCGAACTGCTCGTTGAGCCACGCCTGAAAACCGATGAGCGAAAGATGATGGATGCTGGAGTCGGTTGCGCCGAACGTTGCCTGCTCAAGAAAGCGCGCCGCATCCTGCGGGCTGACAACGGGAACCGGCGGCGTGCCGGTGACGATTGCAATCAGATCTGCTGAAGCTGCCGGGCCGGGGTTGGGATTGAGCACCTGCAGGTCGAGATTGCCGGGCTCGGTGAGGTCGACCGTGGCGGTGAGCTGCGTGCCGCTATCGAACGTCGCGGGCGCGGCTGCGCCATTCACCAATACCTGCGCACCGGTGATGAATCTGCTGCCGGTGAGCACAATCGTCGCCGGTCCGGGAGCGAAGGACATAGGCGTGGCCGAGGTAAGAATCGGAATCGGATTCATCACCGAGATGTTCTGCGCGATGGCGACAGTGGGATTGTCGAGGCTGGTGATGGTGAGCTGCACAACATTGCTGGGCGTGGGAACGACGGCGGGGGCGGTGTAGGTGATGGAGCCATCTGCGTTCGACACCGCAGTACCAATGAGAGCGTTGCCGCCGGCGATACCATTGATCATCAGCGAGACGCCTGGGTTGTCGGTGCCGTTGACCGTAAGGCCGAAGTTGAGCTGGTTGGAGACGCGCACATCCGTGCCGGAGTTGGTCTGAAGTTGCAGAACCACCTGGCCGGGGCCGACCTTGAGCGTAAGCGGCGGCGCGGTGGCCGAGCCGGGATTCGGATTGGTCACAGTCAGCGGAAACGTGCCGGGAACTGGCGCGGAGATTTGCGCGACGAGTTCCGTACCCGAGACATACGTGGTGGGAATGGCGACGCCGTTCCAACTGATCTGCGCGCCATAGACAAACTGGGATCCGCTCACCGTCACGGTGGTTGTGCCTTCCGCGAACCCGCCCGGCGTGACGGTACTTAGAACCGGGATTGGATTCCAGACCTGCACGGAGATAGAGCCGGGCGTGGCGGCGGGATATCTGCCGATGGAGCTGGTGATTTGAACCGTGTAAGGAGTGGGAACGACGGCGGGCGCGGTGTAGAGGCCAGTGCTTGAGATGGTGCCAACCTCGGAGTTGCCCCCAGGGATTCCATTGACATAGAAGGTCATCGCCTGGCCCGAGGCGAGGTATCTGGAGTTGAGCTGCAGCGTTTGATTCACCCGGAGCGTGTTGCCGGGCGCTGAGATAGCGGCGATGCTGCTGAGGTCAACCGCGATGGAGCCGCCGCAACCGGCGATGAGCGAGCTGAGAAGTAAGAACAGGGACGCGAACAGCAAGAACGAGGATGCGAAACGCAAAAACGAGGCCCAACTAAGTCCGGTCCTGGGCGGGGATACACGCGCGCACACCGCTTGCATAGGTGCTCCTGAACGTGGGTATCCAAGGCGACAAAAAGGGGCAACAAAAGGCGCACTACCGATAGGCCGGCAGAACGCTAAACCGCAGGTAATTCGCTTTGAGGTTATCGAAGTCACCATATATGCGCAAACCAAAATTCATCAATGGGTTACTTGGGTAATGGAATTGGCCCGCTATGGGAACTCTCGTCGAAAGGAAGCAAAGGGCTGGGCGCCCTTCAAATTAGGGATCGACGCTTTTCCGGTTGCCGCTCCTGCCTCGCTCCCAAGAGACTCTGCAAGCGGGGGTCCGCGGGAGACACCGCTGCGTGAGGTAATCCGCGAAATGAAGAGCGCTCGCCGCATCGCGCCTGACCATCTAAAGCAGTTTCGGAATTAACGTAGACTTTTTGAGAGTATTGAAGGTGGCATTTTCTTCCACTCCACAGACGAGGACCTGTCTGTGGGGACCCCGGTGATGAAAATGCCACTTTGCCGCGTGCTTTCGGTCTACACCAATTCCGAAACTGCTGTAGGACAACGCGAGGCATGGACAGGGGTTCGGGTCAGCAGGAGGCTTTGGTCTTCGAACCGACGCTGCAAATAAAACTATCTCCAGACAAAAAAGAAGCCCTCCCCGCAGTCAAGTGCGGAAAGGGCTTGGAAACAGTTGAAATGAGCTACGTTGTCAGCATTGCTGGCGTGCAGCGTTATTGAGCATTCGAAACGCCGGTGCGGTCGGCAGCCACGCCAGGCTGTGGTGTTGCTGCAGGCGCCGGTGCCGGAGGCTGCAACTGCGACTGGCCGCCGCTCGGCGTGCTCTCCTGGATGCCGATGGCAGCGCCCGACACGACCATCTGCACGCGGCGGTTTTGCGAGCGACCGGCGTTCGTTGAGTTATCGGCGATCGGATCGGCCTTTCCGTAGCCTTGGGCCGAGATGTTCGCCTGGGCGACGCTCTGGCCGGTGAGATAGTCGCGCACAGCGCCGGCGCGCTCCTCGGAGAGCTTCTGGTTGTAGTCATCCGTGCCAATGTTGTCGGTGTAGCCCTCCACCTGAACTTTCAGGTTGGGATAGGCAATCAGAATTCCGGAGACCTTGGCTAGCTTTTCACGCGCTTCAGGCTTCAGCGAGTACTTGTTGAAGTCGAAGAGCACGTCGGACATGTTCATGATGAGTCCGCGGGCGGTTTCACGGGTTTGCAGAACTTCATTCAATTGCTGGCGAAGGCGTTCACGCATCTCCTGCGTCTGCTGAGCGGCCTGCTGCGCGCCCTGCTCGGCCTGGGCCTGTGCTTCCTTGGCGCGCTGCGCAGCCGCTTCGGCACGCTGGCGCTCAGCATCGGCGCTCGCGCGCTCAGCATCGGCACGCTGCCGTGCCTGGGCCTGCTGCTCGGCAATCTGCTGCGACTGCTGAGCTGCCTGCTGCGCCTGCTGAGCCTCCTGCTCGGCGGTTATGCGCGCCTGCTGCTGGGCCGCATCGTCTTCCGCCTTGATCTTGCGGATGGTGATGATGCGCGCGTCTTCCGCAGACTGCACGGCCTCACGGGCGTAGGTGATCGTTTCTTTGCGATCTTTCGCGTGCGCGTCGATATCTTCCGCATTGTGCAGCGCGGTCTTCGCGGATGTCATGGAATCGGGAGCGTACTTGTCCGCGCCGCCCGCTTCAGCGATCTGCACGGCGTTCACAGCCTCATACAGCTCCAGCGGTGAGCGCTCGTTGCGAGTGATCGGATGCAGAACGGTGTGCCGGCCCGCGGTCTCCTCATAGGCGCCGCGCGGCAGCAGCGAATAGTGCGCGTTCACCTGCTCAATGATGCCTTCGGTCTTGTCGTCCAGAACGTAATTCTGCGCGACGACAAGATCGCTCGGCATGGTGACGGCGTAGTAAGGCTCCGCGGTCACGATCAGGCCGAAGGCCTGCAGATCCGTGGTGACGGTGATCTGATTCTTGTCCTTGGAGCCGGTAGGAAGAACTTCGCCGAGATTCACTGGGCGGCCTTCCGGCGTGATGGCCCACAAAACGTACGTCAGATATTCGGGACCGAAGCCGTTGGCGGGAACGAGATGCTCAAAGCTCGCGTCGATCACGGTGCGGCCGGCGCGCGCTTCCACCTTGGCGTCGCCCGACGCACCCGGCAACAGACTCGTGCCCTGGAAACCGATCTTGGTTGCGCTCTTGCGATGGAAATAGTTGATCGCGGGAATATCGCGCCCCACAACGACCACTTTGTACAACGGCTCGCTCTCGTGGCCGGGCTGCATGGCCTGCGGCTGGGCTTGAGGATTATTCTGTGGAGCCGGCATTGCGGTCGGATTCGCCTCCTGAGCAACTAGAGGAGCCGACGCTGCCAGCAACAGCGCCAATACCGAATATTTGGTTTTCGAATCGATCATGTTCCTACTCCCTCGCGTTCGCGCGATCACCTTCATACGATCAAATGCCGCGCGGCCCGAACACTTCTACATAGGCATGGATGCCGTTTGAGCCGCGATATGTTGTCCTCATGCGAACCGCGAATCCACTGATTTGAAGCCACACAGCGCTAGATTGCTGAGCTAGATTGCTCATGCGCCGGAGCGACTGATGGGAAAACATGCGTTACCGCGGGACGCGCCGAATTGTTGCGCGGGCAACCATCGTGGGAGTATCGACATCGCCCGAGTGTATCGTTTCGATACAAAGCGGAAGCTGGCGACGCCGGATTGCGATTCGCTTTTTGTGCGGGGTTTTTTTTGCCGCTTGGCTCAGCGGCTGGCGGCGATCATCTGCGTCGCGTGCTGCAGGCTGGTCTCCGTCACCTTGGCGCCGCTCAGCATGCGCGCTACTTCATGGGTTCGCGCGCGATCGTCGAGGACGCGGATGCGTGTGCTGGTGCGGCCGTGGTCTTCGCGTTTCTCTACAGCGAGGTGCTGATCGGCGAACGCGGCGATCTGCGGCAGATGCGTGACGCAGAGCACCTGCTGCGCGCGGCCCAGCGCCTTGAGCTTGTTGCCGACAGCCTCTGCCGCGCGGCCGCCGATGCCGATGTCGATTTCATCGAAAACAAGCGTACGCGGAGTGGTTTTCTTTCTCGCCTTTGAGGCGCTTTCTTCAACTGCTACTTTCAGTGCCAGCAGAACGCGCGAGAGCTCGCCGCCGGATGCGATTTCGGTGAGGGGCTTCAATGGCTCGCCGGCGTTGGTGGCGATGCGGTACTCGACCTCGTCCCAGCCTGCGGCGGTCCATTTCTCGTTGGTAGATTCCTCTTTGGCGGATTCGCGTTCGGAAGATTCTTTTTGGGGAGATTTCTGTTCGGACGTCACGGCGACTTGAAACCGCACTTTCATCGCGAGGGAGTTGATCTGCGCCTCGGCGAGCTTGGCAAGTTTCGTGGCCGCTGAGTTGCGCTCAGCCGACAACGCCGCCGCTGCTTTCTTATACGCGGCCACGGATTTCTCGAGCTCGGCACGAAGTGTCTTGAGCGTCCCGTCGCGGTCTTCCACTTCCGAGAGTTTGCGGGTAACGTCCTCTCCGAACGCGACGATATCGGCGGCGGTCTTGCCGTATTTGCGCTTGAGGCGATCGATCAGCGCAAGGCGGTCTTCAATCTCGGCGAGCCGCTCAGGCGAAGCGTTGATGCCTTCGGCGTAATCGCGCAGGGTGACGGCGATGTCGGACGTCGTCGCGCGCGCTGCGGCGAGCTGTTGCGCAGATTCGGCAAAGCGTGCGTCGTACTTCGCGAGCTCTTCGACGTGACGCAGTGCGGCGCGCAGCGTGGACTCCGCGGATCCGTCGCCGTCATAGAGCTGCTCAAACGCGCTCATCGCGGCGGAATAAAGTTTTTCGGAGTTGGCGAGGACGCGCTTCTCGGTTTCGAGCGCTTCATCTTCGCCGGCGCGCAGATTCGCGGACTCGATTTCCTTGCGCTGATAGCTCCACAGATCCACCATGCGCAGCCGGTCCTGCTCGCCCTGCAGCAGATCGTTGAGCTTGCCGCTCGCGGCGCGCCAGCGGGCGTGCGCTTCGGCCATAGCGTCGGTGGAGATGCCGGCGAAGCGATCGAGAAGAATGCGCTGCTGCTCGGGATCGAAGCTGGTGAAGGTCTCGGACTGCGCGTGAACCAGCGCGAGCTCGGGCGCGAGCTGCTTGAGCACCGTGACGGTGGCCGGCTGATTGTTGACGAAGACGCGGCCCTTGCCGCCGGAGAGAATTTCACGGCGGAGAATCACCTCAGTGCCTTCGGCGTCGATGCCGTTCTCCTCGAGAATTGCCTCTGCGCCGGGGGTGGACTCGAATACGCAGGAGACGACAGCCTTGTCCGCGCCGTGACGCACGAGATCGCCGGAGCTCTTGCCGCCCATCAGCAGCGCGAGCGCATCGACGAGGATGGACTTGCCTGCTCCCGTCTCTCCCGTGAGCAGATTGAGGCCGGGACCGAACGACGCGATGGCGTGATCGATGACGGCGTAGTTTTCGGCGCGGAGTTCAATCAGCATGGCGAGAGGAATCCGAGCGCAGCATAGCATGAACGGCGCGGCGGAAACGGTTTTGATGGTGCAGGATCGGTGCGCGGAGGCACCCAGAGGATCACTTGGGCGCAGGGAACGGGTCTGATACCGTGGAGGTTGAGGTGACCGGCGATTTTCACCGCTCTTACCGCAGTTCTCACGTTCTTTTGGCAGGCTGACAACGGCGCGACGCCCGCAGCGCCGACGCAGACGCAGGGTCTGGGCTCGATGGCTGACCTGATGAGCAACATCGGTCCCATTGCCATCGGCGTTCTGGTGTTGTTGCTGGTGGCAAGTCTCTACTCGTGGATGCTCATCCTGAGTAAAGCGGCGACCTTCCGGAGAGCGACGAGCCAGAGCCGGCGATTCATCCGCGCGTTTCGCAAAGCAGGACGGCTGCAGGAGATTGCCGCGATCAGCGGCGACTACAGCGCGAGCCCGCTGGCGCAGGTGTTCGAAGACGTCTACGAAACCTACAAGCGGATTACCGGCGGAAGCGGGCCGCCGCGCAGCCTCACGCCATTAGAACGCTCTGCGCAGACCGCGGCGAGCGAATCGATCACGGCGCTCGAGCGCCGGTTGACGTGGCTGGCGACGATCGCACAGACCGCGCCGTTCGTGGGACTTTTTGGAACGGTGATGGGCGTGGTGGAGGCATTCCAGGGGATCGCGTCGGCGGGCGCTGGGTCGATTAAGGCAGTCGCACCGGGCATCAGCGAGGCGCTCATTACCACCGCGGCTGGTTTGTTCGTTGCGGTTCCGGCTGTGGTCGCCTACAACCAGTTCACCGCGCGCGTCCGCATTTTCGCCTCGGCGACGGACGATTTTTGCCGCGAGCTGCTGAACTCGCTGGAACAGGTTCCCGACCGGCCGCCGCAGCCGCACCTTTGAGCGGCGCGACGCAGCAAGTTGGCTTTTTCGTGCTGAGGCCGAGGTCGTAATTTCCACGTCTCAGGATCGAGACGTGGGGCACCCGCAAGTTTGGAGTTAAAGCGTGGCATTTTCAGCCAGCAGCGGACAGACCAGAACATCGCTCTCGGATATCAACATCACTCCGCTGGTGGACGTTGTGCTGGTGCTTCTGGTGATCTTCATGATCACCGAGCCGGTGCTGCAGTCGGGCATTGAAGTCAATGTACCCAAGACGCGGACCGTGAAGCAGATCACCGAGCAGCGCATGGTTGTCACCATCGATCGCGACCAGAATGTCTTTCTCAACGACCAACCGGTGGATGTGCACGACCTGGGGATGAAGCTGCACCAGTCGGGCGTCGATCCGGCGCACCAGTCGATCTATCTGCGCAGCGACGAGCGTGTTCCCTTCGGCGCCTTCGCCAGCGTGATGGACGCGGTGAAGCAATCGGGGATCACGAACGTGTCGATCGTGACGCAGCCGATGGACACGGCGAGCAAGTCGAGCAACGCAGGAAACTAGAGCGGTTTTCCAGTTAGTTAGTGGCATTTGGGGTGCGGCAGGAGGTGGCTTTTTCTTGATGAAAAAGCCACTCAGGAGTTGAGGCTTCTCCTTACAGCAACTGGAAAACCGCTGTAAGCGCGCCAGAACAACCGTATGGGCAATGCACTTGAAGTTGGCGAGCATCTTGAGCGGGAGCTGGCGGGCGAGCCGGTCGCGGGTCCCGCTGTGGGCTCGCTGGGTCTTCATCTCGCGCTGGTCGCCTGCCTTGTCTATTACGGCTGGGTGATGGGGCTGTTCCATCACAACGTGTGGGGCAATCCCGGCGCGGGCGGTGCAATGCAGGTTAATCTCGTGAGCAGCGCGCTTCCGCTGCCGCCCACAGAGGTTAATCAAAACGTGCTGGCGACCGAGACGCCGAGCAAGGCGCCAGCGCCGCCGAGCCCCAAGGAACAGGAGAAAGTCGACGAGACGGCGATCCCGATTCAGGGCAAAGAAGTGAAACCGAAGCAGCAGACCACGCCCAAGACGCAGCAACACCAGCCGCAGCCTCCGCAGAAAAACCTGGCAGACTACGGCGAGCAGTCGGGCTCGATCATGCCGCACCAGATGCAGCCCGGTTCAGTGGGGCCGACGACTGTGGGCGACAACAGCTTTGCCAGCATGTATCCGTGGTACGTGGACCAGATCAACCGCAAAATGTCGGACAACTGGAACAAGCAGCAGGTGGACACGCGGACGCCGCGAGGCACCCGGACGTACCTGACGTTCACGATTCATCGCGACGGATCGGTGAGCAATTCGCAGGTGGATCGGTCGAGCGGCAGCGCGTCACTGGATCGTTCCTGCGAGGTTGCCGTGCAGAGGGTGGACACGTTCGGCAACCTGCCGCCCGCTTATAATCAGAGCACCCTGCGGGTCTCATATTACTGCGAGTATTGAGATTATTGGGGCCAGCGGCCAGGGATTTGAAAAGCGCGAGTGAAGCGAAGAGGAACTCTTTCGTCAGCAGCTTGAGGCCACAAACCAGCATCTAACAATTTGTAGCTTCGAGCGCCATCCGCGAGTGTGCGTGAGCACGCTTCGCAAGCCAACCAGGAAGGATTGCACGTTGCAATGAAGGCTCTTTTGAAGGTTTTTGCTGTATTTTCGATTTTCCTGGCGTATTTTTCGGCGCCCCTGCTTTCGGCACAGGACTGGGTCCGCACCGGGACGAACCTCGGGACCGAGAGGATCCGTCTCGCGGCAGCCGACTTCAAGCCGGTGGGCAACGACCCGCAGATGCCGCCGCTCAAGGCGGTCTTCGACTCCACTCTCTACAGTGATTTGAACAATGCGGGCATCTTCGACATGGTTTCGAAGAGCCTTGCGCCGCAGAGCACGCCCGGCGCGCCGCAGGAAATTTCGCTGCCGCAATGGTCGGCAGCGCCTGCCAATGCGGCGATGGTCGCGTTCGGCGCATTCTCTGCAGACAATGGGCGCCTGGTAGTCTCCGGCTGGCTGTTCGACGCGCGCAATACGGCCAACCCCCAGGTGCTGGCGCAGCAGTACAACGAAGCGGCGAACCAGGACATGGCGCGCACCGTGGCGCACCGCTTTGCCGACGCGATCATCTCGCGCCTCGGCGGCGGAATCAACGGCATTGCCGAGACCAAGATTTACTTCGTCAGCAATCGCACCGGATCGAAAGAGATCTGGGTGATGGACTACGACGGCGCAAACCAGCATGCGGTGACGCACCTGGGTACGATCTCCATGTCGCCACGCATATCGCCCGACAACTCGCGTGTGGCGTTCTCCACCCTGGGCAGCCAGGGATGGGCGATTCGCATGTTCTCGCTGGACCTGGGCAGGCTGGTGGGTTTCCCGGCTGGAACCGGGGGCGTGACCAATCTTTCACCTGCATGGTCGGCGGACGGATCGAAGGTCGCCTTCTCGTCGGATCGCACGGGACATCCGGAGATCTGGGTTGCCGATGCGAGCGGCGGGAATGCGCACCGCGTGACGTCGTTCGGGCGCGACGTTTCTCCCTGCTGGAATCCGCGCACCGGCAGCCAGATTGCGTGGGTGAGCGGACGGACGGATGAGCCGCAGATTTACATCATGGCCCAGGACGGCTCGAGTGTGCAGCGAATGACGGACAGCGGGTATGCGATTTCGCCGTCGTGGTCGCCCAACGGCGGCATGCTGGCGTTCAGCTGGAATCGTAAGTACGGGCCGGGCGATCCGGGCGGCCAGGACATCTACGTGATGGACATCGCGAGCAAGCGCTGGCTGCAGGCCACGCACGAGGCGGGCAACAACGACTTCCCTTCGTGGTCGCCGGACGGGCGGCACCTCGTCTTCCAGCGGCAGATCGGGCACCGCGTGCAGCTTTGGATGATGCTGTCGGACGGAACACAGGAGCACCAGTTGACTTATTCGGGCGACAACTCGATGCCGAACTGGAGCTGGAAATAGAAGCTGAGCCTGTCTGAACCGATCGGGGTTGGGACGATCAGTCTGAACCGATCGGGGCTGTGCCGATGGCGGCGTGCAGGTTCCCGCGGAGTAACCGGTATCCGGAAAGAATGGGAATATCATTTTTATGGATGCGGTGATGGGTAGGAACGATCGGGCGGCGCGGGCGGAATCTGCGATACGAAACAACGATTGCCCAGTAGATTTGACTTCACAATTTTCGGAAGGAGCACTCCCTTGAAACTTCGAAATCCCCTTTTTCTGATTGCCGTTTTGCTGATCTCCCTTGCCGCGATCTCGGGCTGCAAGAAAAAGCCGGCGGCGCCGCCGCTCGGGGAGTCCGCGCCCAGCGCGGCGATGGGCCAGCCCACCGCACAGATCACGGCGACTCCTTCCGTGGTGAGCGCGGGCGACGCGGTGCAGCTCACCTGGCACACCACCAACGCGACTTCGATTTCGATTGAGGGCATCGGCGATGTTCCTTCTGTGGGTGTGAAGACAGTCACGCCGACCGATTCCACGACCTATCACCTGGTTGCGCACGGCGACGGCGGAACGGCCGACGCAACGGCGCGCGTCACGGTCAATGAGCCGCCGTCGGTTTCAGTGCCGAGCAGCTCGATGAATGAAGGCGATGAGTTCCGGGCGCAAGTGAAGGACATCTTCTTCGATTACGACACCTACGACCTGCGCGGCGACGCGCAGACCACGCTTTCGCAGGATGCTGATTTCCTGATGAAGCATCCCAACATCAAGATCGTGATCGGCGGTTACTGCGACGAACGCGGCTCGGACGAGTACAACCTGGCGCTCGGCCAAAACCGCGCACAGGCTACCAAGACCGCGCTGATCACTGCGGGCGTTGGGGCAGACCGGGTCCGGATCATCAGCTACGGCAAGGAAAAACCGTTCTGCACCGAGTCCAATGAAGAGTGCTGGCAGCTAAACCGCCGCGCCGGCTTCACGATGGACCGGTAAACAGCAACGCGCAAGCGATTCGGGGCAGCCGGAAAATCTTCGGCAGCCAACAGGAAACGCGAGGAAACAAGAGGAAGGTTGCTCAAATGCTTCGATCAGGGCTTCGATCACGATTTCAATCGAGTTTTCAAGCAAGCTTGAAAACCGGATGGGCGTCACGCACGGTGCACACGCGGCTGCTGGCAGCGGCGGTGCTGGGATTTCTGCTGAGCTCGGCGGCCGTGCCTGCGCACGCGGTCTCGAAGGAGATGGTCGAGCTGCAAACGCAGGTGCAACAGCTTCTCGACATGGTGCAGCGGCTGCAGTCCACGATGGACGCGCGCATGGGCGTGCTGCAGAACATGGCCGAGAAGACTGCCGACGCGGCCAACCAGGTGACTGCGACGGTGAATACGCTGCAGCAGAAGCTGAACACGCAAAGCGATGCTTTGGGCGGCAAGGTGGACACTGTGTCGGGCCAGATGCAGTCTCTCAACGATTCCGTGGACGAGCTCAAGGCGCGCGTAGCCAAGCTCGACAAGGCGCTGCAAGACATGCAGTCGCAACTGCAGACGCTGCAGGCGCAGCCGCCTCAGGCCGCTCCGAGCGGAATGCCGGCAGAGAATGCGCCGAGCCAGGGCCTACCCCCCGCACCAGGGCCGGGCATGGCGAGCAATGCAGGCAACGCGAACAATATGGGCAACGGGAACTACGCGCCCGTGCCGAGCATGCCTGCGGCGGACCAGAAACCTCCGATGCAGGAGACGCTGCAGGCCGGTGAGCGCGATTTTGACGCCGGACGCTACGACGTCGCCGCCGGGGAGTTCCAGGACGTGATTCACTACTATCCGATGGACGACGCAGCCGGCACAGCGCAGTTTTATGAGGGCGAGATCGCCTACCAGAAGCAGGATTACGCGCGCGCGATCACTGCGTACAACGCGGTGCTTGAGGGGTTCAGCGGAAATGCCAAGGCTCCCGCGGCGCAGCTGCACAAGGGACTGGCTCTTTTGTCCCAGGACAAGCGCGACGCGGGGATCCGCGAGCTACGCCTGCTCATCCAGCGGCACCCGCAAACGCCGGAGGCTGCGCGGGCACGCAGCAAGCTGAATGGGATGGGCGTGAAGATCGTAGCGACGAAGTAACGCTACTCAAGAAGTGAGAAGCCCCGCGCGATGCGGGGCTTCTGCTTATTGGAGCTTTCCTGGGGCGGGATTTTCTTTTGCGTTGAAACCCGCGGAACTAACTTGCGCGGGAGCGGAACTCGCCGCGCCCGCCGGCGTCGCAGCGACAACGCTCTTGTGATGCCGGACGTCGTGGCCCTGCACCCAGAAGATCACATCTTCCGCGATGTTGGTGGCATGGTCGCCCACGCGCTCCAGGCTGCGGCAGATCATCAGCGCATTGAGCGCCTGCGACGCAATGTGCGGCTGCTCTTCCATCACTTTTGTGAGCGACCTGAAAGCCGCGCGATTCATCTGGTCCACAGCGTCATCCATTGTGAGCACGCTGCGCGCGAGTTCAGCATCACCTTCGATGAACGACTGCAGGCTCTTGCGAACCATGTCCGCGGACATCGCGGCCATGCGCGGAATATCGACGGGCAGATCGACGACCGCCATGCGATCCATGTGCCGTACGCGCTCGCTGATGCTCTTCGCCGCATCGCCCACGCGCTCAAGATCGGCGTTGATCTTGATCACACTGAGGATGAAGCGCAGATCGATGGCCATGGGCTGCTCCATGGCGAGCAGGTCGAGCGCCGCCTGGTCGATGTCACGCTCCATGCGGTTGATGGCGACTTCACTGCGCGTCACCAGATCGCAAATGGAGAGGTCGCGGACGCGATACGCCTCGATGGCGCGCTGGATAGCCTGCTCGGCTAAACCCGCCATTACCAGCAGGTTCTCCTTCAAATCTTCGAGGCTTTGTTGAAAGCGTATCCGTGTCATCCGAACCTGCCTGTGATGTAGTCCTCCGTACGCTTGTCGGAGGGATTGGTAAAAATTTTGTGCGTTGAGTCGAACTCGACCATGCGGCCGTTGAGGAAGAAGCCGGTCTTCTCGGCCACTCGGGCCGCCTGCTGCATATTATGCGTCACAATCACAATTGTGTACTGCGACTTTAGTTGGAAGATGAGGTCCTCGATTTTGGAAGTGGAAACGGGATCGAGCGCGGAAGCCGGCTCATCCATGAGCAAAACCTCAGGATCCACGGCGAGAGCGCGCGCGATGCAAAGCCGCTGCTGCTGGCCGCCGGAAAGGCTTGCGCCGGACTTCTTCTTGAGATCGTCCTTCACCTCGTCCCACAACGCCGAGTTCTTCAGCGATTTCTCAACGATCTCATCGAGATGGCGGCGGTTGGAATAGCCGTTCAGTTTGAGCCCCGCAGCGACGTTGTCGTAGATCGACATGGTTGGGAACGGATTGGGCCGCTGGAAGACCATCCCGACGCGGCGGCGGATTTCGACCGGCGTCGTATCGGTGTAGATGTCGACGTCGCCGATGCGCACCACGCCGGTAACGCGCGCGACGGGATTGGTTTCGTGCATGCGGTTCAGGCAACGCACGAAGGTGCTCTTTCCGCAGCCCGAGGGACCAATGAGCGCAGTGGCGCGGTTCGCGGGAATATTCAGCGAAATGTCCTGGAGCGTGTGATTCGTACCGTACCACGCATTCAGGTTAGCTACTTCAATACCGACGCCCACGTACGCAACTCTCCTTCTGCTTGACCTTCAACCTTGCGGCGTTTGTTCCGCAACCTGCAGGCGCTTTCCACGGCGCTCTCGAACGAGGAGTGACGTCTAGCTGGCGCCCTTCAACACGCCGCGGCTGGTCACATAGCGAACCAGAGAGACGGCCAAGACAATCAACACAATCAAAACCAGTGCGCCCGCCCACGCGAGGCGGTGCCAGTCGTCGTAGGGCGAAATCGCGTAGACGTAAATCTGCAACGGCAACGCCGCGATGGGCTCGTTCAGGCTGGTGCTCCAGAACTCATTACCGAGCGCGGTGAACAGCAGCGGCGCGGTCTCGCCCGCAACGCGCGCAAAGGCCAGCATGCAGCCGGTAATGATGCCGGGCGACGCGGTCTTCAGCGTGATGGAGAGCACCGATCGCCAGCTGGGAACGCCGAGCCCGAGAGCCGCTTCGCGCACCGAGTGCGGCACCATGTGAAGCATCTCCTCACTGGTGCGGCAGATGGTGGGAACCATCATGATGGCCAGCGCCACGCCGCCAGCCAGCGCCGAGAAATGCCCCTGCGGCATCACGATAAGCGCGTACGCGGCGATGCCGACGACGATGGAAGGAACGCCGTTGAGCACATCCGCGGTGAAGCGGATCGCGTTGGCCAGCTTGGTGCCGCGGCCGTACTCGGCGAGATACACGCCGCCGCCAATTCCTACAGGAATGCCGATGAGGCTGGCGACGCCGAGCAACGTAGCCGAACCGATGATCGCGTTGGCCATGCCGCCGCCGGCTTCGCCAACGGGCTTGGGAATCTGCGTGAAGAAATCGAGATTCACAGAGCGCGCGCCCTTGATGAGCAAGTAGACGAAGATGGCGACGAGCGGCAGGATGACGAGGAGCGTCGAGAGCACCGCGAGGCCGGTAGCCGCGTGGTCAATGAACCCGCGGATCCGCGTGCGCATTTGGAATTCTTTCGCCAACGTGTCCACCTTTCCCTTTCTCCGCTTGACGCGGGCCTTCCCTTTCTCCGCTTGTCGCGGGCCTTCTCGCTTTCGCCGCTCAGCGCGGGGACGTTGTCAATTCGCGTGCGCCGGTGCGCCGCGCGTAACCGCCCACACCAGCAGGCGGGCAGCGGCGTTCACCAGGATGGTGACGATAAACAGCGCCAGGCCGACTTCAACCAGTGCGCTGCGATGCAGATCGCTGGTTGCCTCGGCAAATTCGTTGGCGATGACCGAGGCCATCGAGCTGCCGTTCGAGAGCAGCGATTTGTGAATCTCCGGACTGTTGCCGATCACCATCGTGACGGCCATGGTTTCACCGAGCGCGCGGCCAAGACCGAGAATGATAGAGCCGACGATGCCGATGCGCGCGTTGCGCAGCACGCCGGTGCGGATCATCTCCCAGCGAGTTGCACCGAGCGCGAGCACCGCCTCGCGCTGCGAGTGCGGCACGGCCGACATCACTTCGCGTGTGAGTGAAGAGATGATGGGCAGAATCATGATGGCGAGAATCACCGCCGCAGAAACGAATCCGAGCCCGGTGGGATTGTCGTCACTGAATAGTCCCGTCCAGCCGAACGCTCCGATCAGCAATGGATTCAAGTGCTCGCGCAGAAGGGGGACGAGAACAAAAACCGCCCACAGGCCGTAGACGATGCTGGGAATGGCGGCGAGCAGCTCGGTGAGAAACGCGAGCGGGCCACGCAACACTTCGGGACACATCTCCGTCAGGAAGACCGCGACACCGACGGCGAGCGGCACGGCGAGGAGCAGCGCCAGAAACGACGAGACCAGCGTTCCATAGACGAACGGCAGCGCGCTGAAATGGCCGTTGACCGGATCCCAGTAAGAAGGAAGTCCGGTTGTCGGATCGAAGTAGCTCGTCCAGAAGAACTGCAGATGGAAGGCGTTCCAGGCCATGCTGGAGCGGGTAACCAACTCCGTGGCAATGAGCGCTACGATGACAAAGATACTGAGCGCGCACAGCACCATGAGCGCCTTGAAGACGCGGTCGGCGATGGCAGAGTTTCCCCGGCCAAGCAGGTACTTGCGAATGGCCGAATGCTCTTGCGGGGGGGGTGTCGGCTGCCCCTGTTCGAGGACGGCTGGGGCCTGAGTCTGGGGCTGGGTATGTGCGATGCGGATCTCGGGCACAGTGGCGTCCACTCAAACAGGCTAACCAGCTAATGTGAACAAGAGGTTACAAGCACGCAAAATCAAGCGCATACGGCCGGATTCGGTGGAAATCTTTGAGATTTCACAGGATTCTTGACCCCTGCGGCGAGCCGGGGTGGAGGGCGTTAGGCACGGCCGGATCCGGAGGACTTTCCAACGGCGGTGAACCCGTGCTGAGACCCATCGCATCTCCAGCAGAAAATCGAGTTAGCGGCCGAGCGCGGTTGGCCCGCGAACGGACGACGTGTTACAACTCCAGCATGGCAAAGGGGACTGGCACACCGCCGCAGGGTCACGTGAACCTGCGCATGCTGGCCGAGCATCTGGGGCTCTCCCAGACGACGGTATCGCTGGTCCTGAACCAATCGCCGTCCGCCAAGTCGATTCCGCAGGAGACGCGAGACCGGGTGGTGGAGGCTGCCAACCGGCTCAACTACAGGCCCAACTACTTTGCGCGGTCGCTGCGGCAGAGCCGGTCCATGAGCGTAGGTGTACTGGCGCCGGACCTGAGCGAAGGCTACTTTACCCGGGTGATAAACGGCGTGGTGGAAGAGCTGACCGCCGCACACTACTTCTACTTCACCGCCTGCCACGACTGGAAGAAGGAACTGATCGAAAAGTATCCGCGCATGCTGGTGGAGCGTGCGGTAGACGGGTTTCTGCTGCTGAACACCGCAACCGACCAGCTGGCGGTTCCCGTGCCGGTGGTTGCCATCTCGGCGCACAGCGCAGCGGACAACGTAACCAACATCGTGCTCGACCACCACCTGGCAGCGCTTCAGGCGCTCACCCATTTATATGAGCTGGGGCACCGGCGCATCGCGATCATGCGCGGGCCGCGCGCCATTCCCGACTCAGAGTTCCGATGGGAGAGCATTCAGCAGGTGGCGGGCGAAATTGATCTCAAGATCGATCCGGCGCTGGTGGTCCGCATCGATGCTGATTCGGGCGCTGATTCGGGCGCCGGCCCGGGTGGGGGCTCCGGCGCGGGCGCGTGGTCCATGAAGGCGGGCCAACACCCGATGGCGCCGGAGATCGGCTACAAGCCGATGCAATCGCTGCTGGAGCGCACGCGGGCGTTCACCGCAGTCTTCTGCTTTAACGATATTTCCGCCATCGGCGCGATCCGCGCTCTGAAGGACGCTGGACTGAGCGTGCCGGGCGATGTTTCGGTGGTGGGATTCGACGACATTCTCTCGGCGGCGTACTTTACACCTTCGCTCACCACCGTGCGCCAGCCGCTGGAGCAGATGGGCCGGCGCGGCGCACAGGTGCTGCTCGAGCGGATCGCTGATCGCGAAAAGAAATTCAGCGGCGAGATCGTGATGAGCCCCGAGCTTGTTGTGCGCGAATCGACCGGACCCGCGAAAAACTGAAATTTTGAGACTGGGAAAAAGGCCGCGCAGCGTTGATCCAAATTGCGCGCGGATCAGGAACAAGCAGACTCGAGCCAGCGGCTGATGTAAATCTGCGCATGAGCCTCGCCGCAGTAGTGGCGCGCACCCGGCGCGTCGGCGTATTCCTTGGACCACTTGTAAACCGTCAGGTGCGTGCTGCTGCAGTTGATCACCAGCCAGCGAATTGGATTTTGGCTTTCCTCACGACAAATTTCACATCGATAGATTGTATCGATCAACGGGCAACCCTCCGGCGCAGATTCCATGATTCTAATTGCCGCCGCGGTCCGGTGATTGGTTGAAGGACAGAAAACCGGCGTCACGCCGCGCGAAGGCGCCAGCCTGGCCGCGGGCCCTGTTCGGCGCCTTGGAAAACGAATGCATCCGCGAGAGCCAGCAGGAGCGCTTGCAACTCCCCGAGAGAAGCACGTAAAATCGTGCTGCACGGAAAGATGTGCCATGAAAACCAACATCACCCTCAAAATCGACTCTGACTTGCTTCGGGAGGCTAAAATCTTCGCCGCAGAGGAGGGTTCATCGATCAGCGCCCTGCTCGCTGCACGGCTGGAGGAGACTGTGCGCGAGCGCAAGAAATTCAACCAGGCGCGGCGACGCGCGCTGGCACGGCTGAAGTCCGGCTTCGATCTGCGCTGGACGCCGCCTCGCTCACGGGATGAGTTGCATGAGCGCTAAATATTTCGTCGATACGAACATTCTGGTCTACGCCCACGACCGTTCCGCCGGCGTAAAGCACCAGCGCGCGCGCGAACTCATGGAACGGCTCTGGACGACCGGCGAGGGCGTGCTGAGCACCCGGGTCTTGCAGGAGTTGTGCATCAACCTGCGGCGCAAGGCGGCGAAGCCCTTGTCCACTGACGAAGTTCGCGCTCTACTGCGCGACTACATGGCGTGGGAAGTAGTGACGAACACTCCTGAGTCCGTGCTGCGCGCTCTGGACATTGAGGTCCGCTATAAGACTTCGTTCTGGGATGCGCTGATCATCGAAGCGGCCGAATCGGCCGGTGCAGCAATTCTCTATTCCGAGGATTTTCGTACAGGCCAGCGATTCGGTCAGGTGCAGGTCCAAAATCCCCTGGCCGGCTCCCCGATTTAACTGGTCAGAAAACACCGCTTCAAAGGCGCGAACAGCACGCACCTACTCGAGTATCTGCAGGTCGAGCGGTTCGACGAGCATGCAATCGAGTGCCTTCACGGAGGCCAGCGCGCGTTGCAGCGCCGAAGATTTGCAAGGCTCGACAGTGACGACGAAGGGCAGCGCGTTGGCTGGGAAGCCGGCCTTTTGAACGATCGCGCGAATGTTGATCTGCTCCTTGGCGAGCGCGCCCGTGATCGCGGCCACGATGCCGGGCCGGTCAGCAACAAGAAAGCGGATATAGTGGGGCACCTCAAACTCCGCACCAACACGCGCGGGAGCCGAAGGAATCTCAACACGGCGCGAGCCGTGCGCAAGCGCAAGCAGATCGCTGACGACGGCGACAGCGGTGGGATGGCCGCCCGCTCCATGGCCGCTGAAGACAACATCTCCGCCGTAGCGGCCGCTGGCGATGACCATGTTTTCTGTTCCCTGTGACCACGCAAACGGGGAGCTCTGCGCCACGAGCATGGGCCCGACCGTGGCGGCGAGGCTTCCATTCGACCGCTGGGCGCGTGAAACCTGGCGGATGGTGCAGCCCAGATCGCGCGCGTAGCTGAAGTCGACCGGCGTGATGGTCGTGATGGGCCGGGGAACGATCTCTTCAGGATCGACCTGCACGCGCAGCGCGAGGCGCATGAGAATGGCGAGCTTGGCGCGCGCATCGAAGCCGCCGACATCTTCGGTCGGATCAGCCTCGGCGTAGCCTTTAGACTGCGCTTCGGCCAGCACGGGGGCGTACTCTGCGCCGGACTCCATCTTGCTCAGGATGAAGTTGCAGGTACCGTTGAGAATGCCTTCGATGCGCTCGATCTGGTCGCCGGCCAACCCCTGCTCGAGCCCGGGGATCACGGGAATGCCGCCGGCAACGGCGGCGCCGTATTTGAGATGCCCGCCCTTTGACGCGGCGAGGCGTTCGAGTTCCACGCCGTGAAAGGCGATGAGCTTCTTGTTCGCGGTGACGACACTCTTGCCGGCTTCAAGCGCGCGGCGCACCCAGGAGCCGGCCGGATCGAGACCGCCCGCGAGTTCAACCACGGCGTCGACATCCGAAGCGAGAACTGCGTCAGCGTCTTCGCTCCACACGACTGCGGACGGGGTCCACTGGACACGCTTGCGCGCGACGCCGCGATTGAAGACGTGCGTCAGCTCAAGGCCGTGCGGCTTGGATTCAACGAGAATGCGCGCAACGGAGCTGCCGACGGTGCCGAAGCCAAAGATTGCGATGCGCAGCGGGCGCTCGATGCTGGTTTTGCGCTCGCGGGGAGCAGCGGATTCAAGCGGCGATGCAGAAGCTGGCACTCGAAGCACCTGAGGAAGAAATGAGAATGCTCAACAGGAAAATGATAATTGACCGGCGCGACGGTGACATTAAAGATCGCGGCATCATGTAGGATGAGTTCCAGATGCGGCGTTGCCTTTCCATCTTGCTGATTCTGGTCTTCGGGCTCATGCCGTTGCCGGCGCTGGCCGGCGGCGGCGAAGACCCAGGACTGCCGCCGTGCTGCCGCGGAGACGGCGCGCACCACTGCGCCCTTTCGATCCGCAGGGCCGCGCGGCGCGCGGAGATGGAAGCGGAAACAACGGCATCTCTACGAGCTCCGCTCACCTGCCCAATCTATCCTCGGGCAGGCACGGCGTTTTCCACGCCGCCCTTGGCGCTCACGGCGGAATCCGCCCAGGCAGCCGAGAGGACTCGTGCGCGTTTCGCCCCGATTGCCGAATCAATTCCCTCCTCCCGTCCGAGCCGCACTCACGCGGGCCGCGGACCTCCTGAACAAAACCCAAGCTAAAAGCATTCATTGAACCGGCTGCAGGGATTGCGCGGCTGCTCGAACGCGTGTCGTGCTTGGTACGCGCACGGCGCGATGCCGCTGCGATTGCGCGAGCGGTTCCGGCGGTTTGGCCTGTGCCTTCCGTGACATTTTCCGGGCATCGCGCGCCGCGCATCCAGCGAGCACGCTTGCCAGCTTTGCGGGGAACTCAACAAGGAGATCGATTTCTTATGAGACGCCTTCATCTTCTTTTGTGCGCAATTCTCATTGCCAGCTTTCCCGCGTTCGCCAGCGTCTTCGCGACGCTGCATGGCGTGATTCACGATGAGCAGCATCGCCCCATTGCCAAAGCAACGGTAGTGCTCCGATCGGCCGACTCTGACTTCGAGTTGCACGGCGTAACCAATGCGGAGGGAGAGTTCGCGCTGCCTGAAGCGCCGATCGGCGTCTACCGGCTGACGGTGGATGCTCCAGGATTTGACGCCGCAACCGAAACGCTGACATTAGTGGCGGGGACCAATCCCGTCGAACATATTCAGCTTGCGATTCGCGGCGCAACGCAGTCCGTGGTGGTGAACGCCACGGCGAGCTCGGCAGACACGGTGACGCCGGAGACGCTCATTACCCGGCAAGTCATCGATGAGACACCGGGAGCGAATCGCACGACGGGCACCGAAATGATCACCGATTACGTGCCGGGCGCGTACATGACGCACGACATGCTGCACATGCGCGGCGGCCACCAGACGAGTTGGCTGATCGATGGCGTCGCCATCCCCAACACCAAGATCGCGTCGAACGTGGGCCCACAGATCGATCCCAAAGATATTGATTCGATGGAGACGCAGCGCGGCAGCTATGACGCCGACGAGGGCGATCGCACCTACGGCATGTTCAACGTGCTGCCGCGGAATGGATTCGAGTTCGACCGGAGTGGCGAGCTGCTGTTGATGGCGGGCAACTTCTACGCGGGCGAAGCGCAGGTATCGCTCGGCGATCACTCGCAGAAGACCGCGTGGTATGCGAGCGCGACCGGCTCGCGGTCGAACTACGGGCTGGCCACGCCGGTGATCGCAGTCGATCACGATGCGACCAACTCCGGCAGCGCCTTCGCATCGCTGATTCATAACCAATCCGCAAAGGATCAACTGCGCGTCGACGGCCAATACCGGCAGGATTTTTTCGAAGTGCCATATGACCCGAGCGCGACGGACTACGAATGCACGTCGGACTATTACTGCTCTTATGGATTGCGCGACGGACAGACGGAGCGCGACGCGTTTCTGATTGCCAATTGGGTGCATACGGTTTCAGCGAAGGCGCAGATTTCGGTTGCGCCGTTTTACCACTTCAACCAGTCGAACTACGATTCGCGCGCTAACGATCAGCCGGTGGCGACGACGTGGCATCAAGAATCGAACTACGGCGGCGCGCAGGCAGATGGAAAGCTGGATGTGGGCCCCAATGCGTTTTTGAACAGCTTCTCCGGCGGCGTGTACTCGTTTTTCCAGAGGGAGAATGATCTCTTTGGCGTTCGGGTGAACGACGGCAGCGGGACACCGCAGGCGAATATGGGGCAGCCGAACGCTGCCGGGAACGCCAATGCGGGGCTGGTTGAGTTTTATCTTGGCGATCATCTGCGGCTGGGGCCGTACGTGACGCTGCTCGGCGGCGAGCGCTTTTCGATCTTTCGTTCGGAGCTGAATGAGAGCGCGATTTATCCGCGCGTCGGCGCGACGGTGCGGATTCCGCGGCTTAACTGGGTTTTGCGTGGATTCTATGGGCACTTTTTTCAGCCCGCGCCGATTCTCACGGTCTCGAGTTCGGTGCTCAACTACGCAGGCACTCTCGGCAGCGGAGAGGATGCTTTCACGCCCATCCCCTCCGAGCGCGATGAAGAGCACCAGTTCGGCCTCGAGATTCCGTGGAAGGGTTGGATGCTCGACGTCGACACCTTCAAGAACCGCGTGAACAACTTCCTCGATCACTCCAACCTGGGCGAGTCGAACATGTACTTTCCGATCGCGGTCGACGGCGCTCTGATCCGCGCCTGGGAGATGACGCTGCATTCGCCGCAACTGGCGGGCTTTGGGCAGTTTTACGTGACCTATTCGAACCAGATCGCCGAACAGCGCGGGAACATCATTGGCGGATTCACGTGCAGCATTGCGACCGATCCCGCGTGCGATCTGGGGCCCGATTACACTCCGCTCGACCACGACCAGCGCGACACGCTGAACACGGGCTTCACCGCAAATCTGCCCGCGCACACCTGGTTCGCGACGAATGTTTACTACGGAACCGGCTTCTCGAACGGGCTGGCGGGCTCAGGCGAAGGGCCCTACAACGGCCGGTATCTGCCGGTGCACACGACCTTCGACGCGTCAGTGGGCCACGCGTTCGGGGAAAACTGGAAGTTCACGGCGACGGCGATCAACGCGACGAATCATCGCGTTCTTCTGGATAACTCGATCACCATCGGAGGGTTTCACTGGAACGACCCGCGCCTGTTCCAGGTAGAGGCGCGCTACCGGTTTCACTTTTAAGGCAGTTTCGGAATTTACCTAGACTTTTTGAGAGCATCGAGAGGTGGCATTTTCTTCCACCCCACAGACGAAGACCTGTCTGTGGGGACCCCGGTGACGAAAATGCCACTTTGCAGTGTGCTTTCGGCCAACACCAATTCCGAAACTGCTATAAGCGGCGTCGTTTTGCAGATTAATTCCCGGCAATGCGTAGGATGTGATTCCAGAGAACTGCGCTTTGCGGCGCGGTCAACTCGCGCGGTACAGCACGCGCAGAACACTACGCGTAGTTTAGGAGGAAAACCCCATGCAGACGACACCGCGGATTTTGCGGCCGGCACAGAACGAGGTGCACCGCGCAGCACACGAACAGGACCTGATCGAAGTTCCGAAGCGGGCGATGCTTGACCGCGAAGTTCAAGGGATTGCCCTTCCCGCAGGCGGGCCAGCGCATGGACAAGTCAACGAAGGTTCCGTCATCGACCCTGCTTCGCCGCAGAGATAGCGATCGGCGTATCGAAGCGACCGCTCGCTACTGCTCAACCTCAAACAGTCCCGGGAGAACTTCGCCCGCCTTGCCTTCGACGATCTGGGTAAATGCGGCCGCGTTGAGCGGGTGCTCGGGGCCGATATACACCGTGCGCGCGCCGGCCTGACGCGCCCAATGGACGAAGTTGGCTGCGGGATAAACCGATCCCGACGTGCCGATCACGAGCATCAGCGTCGATTGCGCAATCTCGCGCTCGATGCGCGGCATTTCGAGGGGCATCTCGCCGAAGAAAACGATATGTGGCCGCAGCCGGCCGCCGCAGGCGCAGCGGCCGACTTCGTTCAGACTCGCGTAGATGGCGCGGTCCTCGAGAGGCGCCGCGCCGCACTCGCGCTCGCAGCGGGATTTGGCGAGCTCGCCGTGCATGTGGTGCAGATGCACAGACCCCGCACGCTCGTGCAGGTCATCAACATTTTGCGTGCAGAGAAAAAAGCGGTTGGCGAGCCGCGACTCAAGCTCGGCGAGCGCGATGTGCGCTGGATTGGGCTCAGCCTTCTGCCCCTGCGCGCGGCGCGCGGAGTAAAACCCCCAGACCGCCGCGGAATCACGACGCCACGCGTCGGGCGTGCAGACATCTTCAATGCGATAGCCGGCCCACAGACCATCCTCTGCGCGAAAGGTGGGCAATCCGCTTTCGGCGCTGATACCCGCGCCGGTGAGGACGAAGATGCGATCGGAACCTGAAATGGAGATTTTCGGCACAGGGATCAGATTCTAGGGAACAAGTAGAACCTTTCCTGTCGTCTTCCGCGCTTCGAGATCGATCTGCGCCTGCGCGGCTTCAACCAGCGGGAAAGTGTGTTCGCTGCGCAATTGAAGTTGGCCGCTGGCGGCCCAGCCGAGAACATCGCCGGCACGCCACTCGAGTTCCGCGCGCGTGGCGATGTAATGCCAGAGCGTTGGCCGCGTGAGGAAGAGCGAACCCTTGCTGTTGAGCTGGATGGGGTCGAAGGGCGGAACCGGACCGCTCGACGCACCAAAGAGCGCAAGCAGTCCCCGCGGGCGCAGGCAATTGAGGCTCTTTTCGAAGGTCGTCTTGCCGACGGAGTCGTACACCACATCGACGCCCTTACCATCCATGATCCGCTTCACTTCCACTTCAAAATCCTGCTCGGTGTAGAGAATCACCTCGGATGCGCCGGCCTCGCGCGAAAGTTCGGCCTTGGCCGCGGTGGAAACGGTCGTGATCACACGCGCGCCGATCTTCGCCGCCATCTGGGTGAGCAGTAACCCCACGCCGCCCGCGCCCGCATGCACCAGGGCCGTCTCTCCGGCCTTGAGCGGATAAGTGGAGCGGCTGAGATAATGCGCGGTCATCCCCTGCAGCATGACTGCCGCAGCATTCTCGAGCGAAAGTCCCTCGGGAATCTTGACGAGCTGCTTGGCAGGAACGAGCGCGTACTCCGCGTAGCTGCCAATGATCGCGGTGGAAGCGACCGAATCGCCTGGCTTGAATCCGTCAACGCCCGGACCCAACTCCTCCACGGTACCGGCGGCCTCGCTGCCCGGGATGAACGGAAGCGCGGATTTGTAGGTTCCCTTGCGGAAGTAGATCTCGATGAAGTTGACGCCGGTGGCCTCAATGCGCACCAGCACCTGGCCCGGACCGGGCTGCGGGATCGGCAGATCGACCAGCTGGAGGACCTCGGGTCCTCCAGCCGACTGAATCTGGATGGCTTTCATGATGCGATAAGCATACTGCAAGGAATGAGGACAGTAAGCAGGGAGGGGTAAACAGGGCGTAGAAAACTATTGGAACGCAGTTGCTTCCCAAGAAACTTGCGCCGCAAAAATCTGGCGCGGAGCTTTCTGCTCCCTATTCTCTATTGGCTACACGCAGTTTTAGAGCAGGCCGTCCTGCCGGCGCTCCGAGAGCAGACTCTGCTCGTCGCTGGGCACCAGGCGCACCAACCGGTCGACAGTGTACGAAAGAGGCCGCTGGCTGCTGTAGTAGTGCCGTACTTGCAGCTCGCCGAGCAGTCCGAGCGCCAGCAGTTGAATTCCCGACACGATCATGACTGAGCCAATCACGAACATCGGGCCGTGATGGCGCATCATGTCCATGTGCGGATTGAAGAGTTTCATGATGAGCAGGATGAAGGCCATACTCATTCCGCCGAAGATGCCGAGCGCTCCAAAGCCGCCAAAGAAGTGCAGCGGCCTGCTCATATACTTCAGCAGGAAGCGAATCGTCATCAGGTCAAAGAAAACCCTGAAGGTGCGGCCGATGCCGTAGTGGCTCTTGCCGCGTTCGCGGTTCACGTTGCGGATGGGAATCTCGCAGATGGACGCTCCATACCAACTGGCCAGCGCGGGAATAAAGCGGTGCATCTCGCCGTAAAGAGGAATGCTTTGGATCACCTCTCGGCGATACGCCTTGAATGTCGTTCCAAAGTCGTGGATGTGCACACCGGAGAGCCGCGCCATGATCCAGTTGGCGCAGGTGGAGGGAATGCGGCGCAGGATGAAGTTGTCGATGCGCGTCTTGCGCCAGCCGGAGACGACGTCGTATCCTTCGTCCAACTTTTCGAGGAACGCGGGAATGTCATTGGGATCGTGCTGCAGATCGCCATCCATCGCCAGGATGAACTCACCCGTGGCGTGATCGAAACCGGCGGCGAGCGCTGAAGTCTGGCCGAAGTTGCGGCGAAGCTTGACGACCAGCACGCGGCTGTCCACGGCGGCGATCTCTTCAAGCAGCTTGTATGTGCGGTCACTGGAGCCGTCGTCGACGAGGACCAACTCGAAGGAGTCGTCCACCTGCTCCATCACTTGTTTGAGCCGCGCATAGAGAACGGTTACGTTCTCTTCTTCATTGTGAAACGGCACAACAATGGAATACTTCGCCATAGTGATCCTTTAGACGCTTATTTGATGCGCGAGAAGTACGCGCAAGTTCTGAAAAACGCCGATCGGACCCTCCCGTTTCAACCCGGACGCGAACGCGTCAAAAAAATGATCCAATAATCATTGAGATGCGTGGAACCAGATTAGTGACTTAACTCATCAAGCATGGTTTGCATCTCGCTGAGCGCATGGCTGTTACCTGCGCGCGCGGCGCAGCCGATTCCCGCTTTCAGACGTGCGATCGCTTCCGGCTTTTTTCCCGCATTCGCCAGTGTCTGCGCAGCCATAAAGTAACCTGCAGTGTAATCAGGATCGTTGGTTAACAGCAGATCGAATTCGGCCAAAGCCGCAGCGATGTCGCCCTGGGTTGCCAGCTCCATGGCAATTCCGTATCGGGCAAAACTGTTCTTCGGGTCGAGCGCCAAGATGTCCTGGAGCCGCTTGATTTTATCCATCTTGCTCGCATTTGGCCCGAACTAGGATTTTCATTGGACCTGGGGATTTGCGAAATCTGCAGGGATTGCCGAAACTGGAATTGCCGAATCTGGATCAGTGCCCGCGGCGGCAACATGGTTTGGCGATCTGCCGCTCTTGTCGATTGTAGCCGGGCAGAGATAAAGACGGCGAGAAAAAATGGGACGGAGGGGGAATGAATCAGGAGCTGCATCCGCTGGTGCGCACGGTAAAGAGCACGCAGTCGGAGATGACGGAGATCATTCTGCCCAACGACACCAACACCCTGGGGAATCTGCTAGGTGGCCGGCTCATGCACTTCATCGACCTGACGGGCGCGATGGCCGCCTACCGGCATGCGCGGACGCACGTGGTGACGGCGGCAATGGACCACATCGATTTCATCCAGCCCGTGCGGCTCGGCGATCTGCTGACGCTGAAGTCGAGTGTGAATCGAGCCTTCACCCATTCGATGGAAGTGGGTGTGAAGGTGTGGGCGGAAAATACGCGCACCGCATCGATCTCGCATGTGGCCAGCGCGTACCTGGTGTTTGTTGCCGTGGACGAACACGGGCGGTTGCAGAAAGTTCCGCAACTGCAGCCGGAAACGCCGGACGAGCTGCGCCGCTTCGACGATGCGCTGCGGCGTCGTGAGCACCGCGAGCGCGAGAATGCGCGGCGCAAAGAAGCCAAGCTCGCGGCGGCGGCGGCGGACGGCGGGAATGTCGTGGCGTAGGCCCAATCGCCAGCCGGACCGCGTAGGGCGCTCTGCGCGGCGGCCAGCGGCAATCCTTATTTTTCGTTTATGAATACTTCCCTGCCCTCGGTCGCGAATGCTGCTGCGTTTCCGCGCCGAATTGTCTGCCTGACCGATGAAACCGTCGAGGTGCTTTATCTGCTCGGCGAGCAGGACCGCATCGTTGGCGTCTCCGGCTATGCGCACCGGCCGCCGGAGGCGCGGAAGAAGCCGCGCGTGTCGGCTTTCCGCAACGCGCGCTTTGAAGCAATTCTCGATCTGAAGCCAGACCTCGTGCTCACCTTCAGCGACGTGCAGGCGGAGATCACGCGCGAGCTGGTGCTGCGCGGCGCGACGGTGATGAACTTCAACCAGCGCGGCATCGCCGAGATCCTGGAAATGGTCGCCATCCTGTCGCGGATCGTTAGCAAGGAATCCGCAGGCGCGGCGTTGATCCGGAGCCTTCAGTGCGGGCTCGAAGAGATTGCGCAGTCGGCAAGGGCGTTCACACACCGGCCGCGGGTTTACTTCGAGGAGTGGAACGATCCGCTGATCGGAGGCATCGAGTGGGTGGAAGAACTGATCGAAATTGCCGGCGGCGAACCGGTTTTTCCCGAGCTGAAACGATGCGGCAAAGCCAAAGACCGCGTCGTCGATCCGGCTGAAGTCGTCCGGCGCGATCCCGAGGTGATTCTCGCGTCGTGGTGCGGCAGAAAAGTGCGCACCGAGCAGATTTGCGCGCGCGAGGGATGGAATGAGATCAGCGCCGTGCGCAACGGGCACGTGTACGCGATTCCGTCCGACATCATCCTGCAGCCCGGGCCCGCATCGCTGACCGAGGGCGTGCGGCAGGTGCAAGCGGCGATTGTAAGAGCGGCGACGACCCCGCACTAGCTGGGGCACCCGAAGTTGAGGCGATGCTGATCGGCCGGTAACTTCCGGGTTGGCGGTCACACGCTCAGGACCCGACGAATCGTAAAGCGCAAGGCTATTCCGGCGATACCTTCTCGGTTATCTTGGGCCACGTTTGATTTCTAGGAAAGCGGGTCCTGGCAGATTGCCACTGAGCGTACGAGCCAATTGAGGAATGCGTCGAACTGAGCGCCGGGCAAGCACAGGCCTAGAACCGGTCTCATAAACCAACTTTTTCAACTCGCAGGCTTCATGGGACCCGCCTTGTTGGAGGGTCCCATACTTGCGTGACACGGTGCGTTGCTATTTATGAGACCGGTTGTAGCCACTAACCATGGCGTGCCGTCATCGAGGCGACGAAAGTTCGCCAAATTGTCCTGTGAAGATAGCGGTCCCTCGCCATGCGCGGCCAGTAGTGCAAGCCATTTCGGCGCAACGCCTGATCGGGGCGAGCTTGCCACCAGAAATTGACGTTGAGGCTCGCCTCAAGCGTACGGAACTGATGCCACCAGTAAATGGGAATGTAGATGAAGTCGCCGGGCTCGAGGATCGCTCGGAACGGAGTCGCACGACTGAATCGTGGGAAGCGGGAGGGGTCCGGCTTTTCGATCTCGACGCTGCTGAAGTTCGACATGTAGTCCCAAGCGCTTCGTGGATAAAGCTCGTCGAGCTGCGCCGAAGGGAACAGGATGATCTCCTTTCGTCCAAGGAGTTGGACGTTGATGTTATCCTCCATGTCGTAGTGTGTCTTCGTCACGTTTCCGGTCGAGCCCATCCAGATGAACTTGTAGGTGGCCTTTTGGGGAACGTACCGGATTGGCGGCGACTCTTCGTTGAGCGCACCCCACGTGTCGAGTGACTGCTGGTGGACGCGGCACTTCTCGTTTGCGTTGGCCGGAGTAAATATCGTGTCGACGGCCTTAGCGAACTCGATTTTCGGCTCGACACCGATTTTCAGCTTCTCAGCATAGTCGACGTAGTCGCCATTCGAGGAAACGCCAACCTGTAGACTTTGCCTACCGTACATCGCCTTCAAATATTCGGGGGTCCATTTGTACGAAGGGGGCCAGTCTTCGATGGCGCCACGCACGATGACGGGGCGCTCGCGACGCACATAGCGCTCAGTAAACTCTTCGACGCTCGGTGCGAGAACGACGTCGATGGATGCAGCATCCTCAAACATTCTGGCGATACTATCACGCTCCCGACCGACGCGCCATGCCCATTTGGGGCCACAGCGAGCGAGCGGTTTGAAGCCCATTCTGAAAGGCGGCCCTGCTCCCGGCTTGTTGAGGGGCGGAGTTTTGCAGCCAAAGTTGTTAGGGCGTGAACTCATATCGCGCCGGTTCCCAAGATGATTCGCCTTCGCCCTCTTGCCCATTGAGGCGCATCGAGCTAGTTTCCCCTGACCGCAAACGAAGGAGGACAGCGCGAGTTACAAAAGGGAAAAGTAAGGAGCTTGATCTCAGAGACTGCTTCATAAGCCCGACTTCTGAGCGAACCTGCAAGTTGGGAATCGCGCTGAGTCGCACCGGCCTCGAGTTTACTTCGAGGAGTGGAACGATCCCTTAATCGGCGGCATCGAGTGGGTGGAAGAACTGATCGAGATCGCCGGGGACGAACCGATCTTTCCCGAGCTGAAACGTTGCGGCAAAGCAAGAGACCGCGTGGTCGATCCGGCCGAAGTGGCAAGGCGCGCTCCGGAGGTGATTCTGGCATCGTGGTGCGGAAGAAAAGTGCGTACTGAGCAGATTCGCGGGCGCGAGGGATGGAATGAGATCAGCGCCGTGCGCAACGGGCATGTGTACGCAGTTCCGTCGGACATCATTCTGCAGCCCGGGCCAGCATCGCTGACGGAGGGCGTGCGGGCGATTCATGAAGTGATCGCACGAGCGGCGGAAGCGCTCTAGCGACAAAAGGAAGCGCGTCGCGACGGTGGATGCTGAGGCTGCGGCGATGTCCATCGACCAGTAATTGACGGTTGGGCGCTCACTCACTCACAACATTCGCTTATTGCTACCATTGGCCTAAAATTGCCGCATGCAGATGATCTCGGCGGCCTTCGTCCTGATTGGCACCTCTTTCGCTGCGTACGGACAGCATCCCTTGGCGCCTCTGCTGCCGCCAGCCAATGAGTTTCGTGTCACGCTCGCGGAGGCTCCGGACGCGAAGCTGCCGCCGTCACCGGCTTGCGGTGAAGAAGCTGCCGGAACCCTAACCTGCCGTCCGTTCACCGTTACGATCGAGAACATAGGGACGCACAGCGTGAGGCTTGGCGAGCTCGATTGCGCTGATCCGGAGGTGCGCCTTGAAACCACAGCTGCGAATCCCAGCGGCTGGTTTCCTGTGGGCGAGCGTCGCGACGAGTGCCACAACGCGCAATACACACAGATTGGGGCAATCGCCTGGAAGAATGTTCGCTTAAAACCTGGCGACCACTATAGCTTCACGGGACGTTTCATGGTTCGGATGGGTGGTGCGTGGAGGTCGGTGAACGTGCCGGTCCCACCAACAGGGACGCTACGCGCGACCTGGACATTGCGAGGCTGCACTGAAGAAACAGAGGGAGATGATTGCTTGTCAGTACTGGAAACCCACCAGGTGCTTGCACACAATACGGTCTGCAGCTATCAATGCATCTTCTTTCAACCTGCGTTGGAGGTCTCGTCAGAGCCGATCAACGTGAGTCAGCCAGGACCGCTAACGCTTCCGCTGCCGCCGCTGGCGCTGTCGGCGCGGACGCTGGACCCAGCCGACCTGCAGATTCAGCCGCGCTTGCGCCTGGAAGGATGCACTGAGGAGCGGGCGGGAAGCGTAGACTGCGTGGCGCTCCATATGACGGTGCGTAACGCCGGGACGCGCGCTTTGCGGATTGGACGAATGACCTGCAGCGATTTTGCCGAGGCACCTGAGTTCCGCACCGGAGGTGGTGCGTGGAGGCCACTCCAGAGTTCCTGGATGATATGTACCAGGAATTTCTTAGAGTGGGCCCCGCTGCTGCCGGGCCAAACTGTCGAAGAGGAGATGACGTTGCGTCATGTCGCCGCAGGGTTCCGGATCAATCCGGTGCGTGAGGCCGGTCGCTACGAGGTGCGCATCGACTATGCACCCCAGGTATGCGTGGCTTCGCCGGATGGGAGTTTCTGTCTCACGGAGCCGCAATGCCTTCCGAAGATGACATCGCCTGTCGCTACATTCGAAACGACAGCGACCCTGCCAGAAGAAAAACCTAGCTTTGGGCGCTAATTGCATGATTGTCGTCTGCTCGGAGGTTATTTCGTGGAGTAAGAATTACCGCTCACGGCGCAACTCAGAACTCGCGCAAAATCTGCTCGTGATTTTCAAGGCACTCGTCCGATCAGATCCGGAAGGCGTTCGAGAAGCGGGTGCTCTCAATAACGCGAGAGGGCATCAGGGCGTGCGCGCGATAAAATCGCAAATAGGAGAATAGCGATGGCGCATGGACAGGCGATGCCGCAGCCGGTGGCTTTGCCCGGCGTGGCGAAGATTGTTGCGGTCGGGTCGGGCAAGGGCGGAGTAGGAAAAACGACGATCGCCGTGAACCTGGCGATTGCGCTCTCGAAGCTCGGCAAGCGCGTGGGGCTGATGGATGCCGACGTGTACGGGCCGAACATTCCGCTGATGATGGGCTCGTCGCAGTCGCCGAAGGTCTTGCCCGGAAACATGATCGAGCCGAACCTGACCCACGGCATCAAGACGATCTCAATCGGCTACATCTCGCCGGGCGATAAGCCGCTGGTGATGCGCGGGCCCATGCTGCACCAGATCATCCGGCAGTTTTTGCAACAGGTGGATTGGGGCGAGCTCGATTACCTGATCGTCGATCTGCCGCCGGGGACTGGCGACGTGGCAATCTCGCTGGTGCAGACGGTTCCCCTCACCGGCGCGGTCGTCGTTTCCACACCCAGCGATGTGAGCCTGGAGGATGCGCGCAAGGCGCTCGAGATGTTCGCGCAGGTGCGCGTGGAAGTGCTGGGGATTGTCGAGAACATGAGCCACTTCACCTGCCCGCACTGCCACAGCGAGATCGACATCTTCTCGCGGGGCGGCGCGGAGCGCATGGCCAAGCAGTTCAATGTGCCCTTCCTGGGATCGATCGAGCTGGTACCGGCCATCCGCGAGGGCGGAGACCGCGGCTTGCCCGTGGCGCTTGCCGGACCCAAGAGCCCGCACGCGGCTGCGTTCTACGCAGTGGCAGAGAAAGTGATGGAGCAGGCCGAAGCGGCTGCGGCAGCCGCGTCTGACGTGGTGGAGATTCGTTAACACCCCATTGCGCGGCAATCGCGAAAGAGCGTACCATTCAGTCGCAAAAAAGGCGGAGCCTCCTGGGCTCCGCCTTTTTTATTGCGCAGCTGAGGTTGTTATTGCCAGTGGCCTGTGACCAGAACATAGCCGCCATTGCGCTGTTCATAGTGGTGAGCGACCCAGACGGCGCCCGGATGCGGCGGATGCACCCAGCGACCGTGAACCCAGACGTAGCGATGACCATCCCAGCGGTGATAGCCGTCTTGCCAAACCCAGCCCTCATGCGGCGGATGATCGTGCACCTCAACGATGGGCGCCGGCGGCGCCAGGCGAATGACAACCTGCGCCATTGAGGCGACAGGAGCGAGGATCAGAGCAAACAGCCCTGCCAACAGAATTTTCTTCACGAGTATTGCCCTCCAGGCGATTGATGATGCCGGATACATCTCTTCCGTTCCGGCGATGATCATATCAACCCGCTGGCAATGCTTGAGTTATGGCTTCTTGAAAGCGTTGCTCGAGTTGATACCGGGAAGTAGGATGCGGGGTTTGCCCGCGGGGTGGTCAGCGGGCCAGTACTTTTTCGAGCCTCGGGGCGAAGAGATTACCAAGCCGGGTAATCTGCGCGCCGACCGAGGAGAGCTTTTCCTCAATATGCTCGTAGCCCCGATCCATGTGGTAGACGCGATCGAGGATCGACTCGCCGTCAGCGACCAGGGCGGCAAGAACCAGCGACGCCGACGCGCGCAGATCGGAGCACATGACGGCCGCGGCGGAGAGCCGCGCCGGTCCGCGCACGGTGGCAGATTTTCCATCAACCTTGATATTGGCGCCCATGCGAACCAGCTCCTGCACATGCATGAAGCGATTCTCGAAGATGTTCTCGCGCACCTGGCTCACGCCTTCAGCCTGCGTGGCAAGAGCCATGTACTGCGCCTGCATGTCGGTAGGAAAGCCCGGATACTCCTCGGTGGAGATGTCGGCGGCGCGCAGCGGACCGTCAGCACGCACGCGGACCGAATCAGGACCGAGAACGTCGACGGCCGCACCGGTCTCCTGCAGCTTGGCTATGACCGCGCCGAGGTGATTGGGGTTGCATGCGGTAACCGTGAGATCACCTCCCGTAATAGCGCCGGCAATCAGGAACGTTCCCGCCTCAATGCGGTCGGGATTGATGCGGTAGCGCGCACCGTGCAGGCTGGTGACGCCGCGCACGCGAATCGTCCCGGTACCTGCACCCTCAATCTGCGCTCCCATGGCAATGAGGAGATCGGCAAGATCGCAAACTTCGGGCTCGCGCGCACAGTTCTCCATGAGCGTATCGCCTTCGGCAAGCACTGCGGCCATGAGCAGATCTTCGGTGCCGGTGACGGTAATCTTGTCGAAGACAAGATGCGCGCCGTGCAGGCGCCCGGTTCCTGATTCGATGCGGGCCTCAATGTAGCCGTGCTCCTGCTCGATCACCGCGCCCATCTTTTCCAGGCCCTTGATGTGCAGGTCGATCGGCCGGCCGCCGATGGCGCAGCCGCCGGGCATAGCCACGCGCGCCATTCCGATGCGCGCAATCAGCGGTCCAAGCACCAGCGAGCTGGCGCGCATGGTTTTCACGATCTCGTAGCGTGCAACGGGGTCGGAGAGCGAGCGGCAACTGATCGTCGTACGGTCTTTCGCCTCGCCCTCGCGCAGCTCAACTTCAGCGCCCATCGAGACCAGCAGCCTGCGCTCCGTCTCAATGTCGCGCACCTGCGGCATGTTCTCCAGCGTGACTTCGTCCTCGGTGAGGATTGCCGCCGCCATGCAAGGCAGCGCGGAGTTTTTTGCGCCGGAGACGCGAATGGTTCCAACCAGGGGATTGCCGCCGTTGATGACGAACTTGTCCATAAAAAAGCAGCTTTTCGGAGAACGAGCCATCGACCGCTAATTTCCGGTGAAAAGCTCGTTGATCCTGAGTGTAAATGCGGAGAAGCGCCAGATGAGCCGGGAAGACGCGTCCGCTATTACAGCGGAATCCGAGTAGGTATACCCAGAGAGCACATCCCTCAAGTGGCCTTTTTCCCGCCGGGGTCCCTGGCGACAGGTCTTTGTCGACGGGGTGGAGGAAAAGGCCACCTTTAAGCTGCCGTCAAGGGGCTCGCTTACTCGATTCCGCTCTAATCGGATCGGTACGCGGCGGCAGGGTATCGATTCGCTACTGCCGGTCGGGTCGCTGCTGCCGGTCGGGTTGCTACGGCAGATTGGGATCGTTCGGGGCTGGGGCAGCGGAATCGGGTGCGATCGGGCCAGGCGCGGGCGGCGACGAAGGCGGGGAGCCGATCTGCGCGATCTGTACGAACTGCGGCGGCTGCGGCGCGGCCGGGGCTGCCGGACCCATCGCGGCCTCATGCTGTGCGCGCGCGGCAGCATCGAGATCGACGGGAAGACCGCCGGGAACGATCACCGGCGCGTTGTAGCGGTAATCAAGATCGCGCGTGACGCGGAAGACAACCGGCAGCGCGGCAAGAAGGACGAAAAATGCGAGCCAGCTCCCTTCCAGTCCAAACGCGCCTCCGGTCAGCCAGAAGGGGCCCATGGGATCGCCCTGCACGATCGGCGAGTGGGTGCCGACGCCGTTCACCGCGAGGCCGAACAGCAGCGCGCGGCTCGCCTTCCAGCCGAAGTTAATGCCCCACCCCACCCACAGAGCGCGCGTGCGCAGGTACGCCGCCGACAGAAGGAACGTGAAAGCGAGGGCGACGAAAAAGCTGGCGCGGCTGGAGCCGAGCACAAGTTGCTGCACGATGGCAAAGATGGCCGCGAAGCCGAGAGTCGCGCCCGCGGGACCCACGGCACGAACGAAACATTGGAAGGGATACCCGCGAAAGGCAACCTCCTCGGCAAGCGCGGCGAGAGCGAAGAAGGCAAGGTCGCTGATGAGCCAGCCCCAGGAGGCGAGTTGCCTGGAGTATTCCATCGCGATGCCGCCGGCGACCATCAGGATCAATACGCAGACCACAGCGAGCGCCCAACCAAAAGCGACGCCCAGACCGGCCTCGGCAAGCCAGCCGCTACGCAATGTGAGCCCTTGCTGAGTAATGGGATCATTCTGGCGATCGATCCAGAAGCCCATCACGGCGAACCCCACGACGAGAAGAAAAACCAGCATCGCCTGCTCGATCAGCGGCGACCATAAATCGCCGGCAACGCCCAGCGCGCCGCGATGCGCGATGGAACGCGCCACGAATAAGTAGAGGAAGGCAGCGAGAAAGAGAAGATACGCGCGCAAACGCGGGCGCGGACGAAGGGGCGCCATCATGCGCACCTCTCACTGCGCGTCGCGCGATCCGCGCCGCAAAAATCCGGCAGGCGCGCTGCCGAGCGGATCGAATTGAGCTGTCGATTTCGCAGTGCCGGGCCCCGCATCAGATTTGCGTGTAGAACTGCGCCACGTTGCGGAACTTCCTTTGGCGCGCAGCAACCAGCTCGTCCGCCGGCATCGCCTTCAGTTCGTCCAGGTGCTTGCGCAGCATCGAACCCAGCAGACCCGAGCCCGCTTCGCGATCAGCCTGGATTCCCCCGAGCGGCTCGGCGATGATCTCATCGACGCAACCGAGCGCGGCCACTTCCGGCGCGGAGATGCGCAGCGCTTCGGCAGCGAGCGCCTTCTTGCTCGCATCATTCCACATGATTGAAGCGCAGCCCTCGGGCGAGATCACGAAGTAAAGCGCATTCTCGAGAATCAGCACACGATCAGAGACGGCGAGAGCGAGCGCGCCGCCCGAGCCGCCTTCGCCGCTGATCACAGCAATCGTGGGAACGCGCAGACGCGACATCTCGCGCAGGTTGCGGGCGATCGCCTCCGCCTGACCCCGTTCTTCCGCGCCCAGGCCCGGATATGCGCCCGGCAGATCGATGAACGTAATCACCGGGCGCTGGAACTTCTCGGCGAGCTTCATGGCGCGCAACGCCTTGCGATAGCCCTCAGGGTGGGGCATGCCGAAGTTGCGCCGCACGCGCTCCTTCGTGGTGCCGCCCTTGCGATTGCCGATGACCATCACTTCGTCGGCGCCGAGGCGGGCCATGCCGCAAGCAATTGCCTGGTCGTCGCCAAAGGCGCGGTCGCCGTGAATCTCAATGAAATCGGTAAAGATCCGCTCGATCAGTTCCATGGGATAAGGGCGCTGGGGATGCCGCGCCAGCTCGACTTTCTCCCACGCCGGCGAGACTGCCTGCGGCTGTGAATCAATCACTGTACCTTGTTCGCTCATCGCTGTGCAGCGCCGGGCGGGCACGCCCGCCGGCCCTCCTGAAGATTCTACAGGATGCCGAACTTCTCAAACGCTGCCTGGGAGGGCATGCCCTCTTCGAGAGCCTTGCGCACGGTCTTTTCCTTGCGCGCTTTCTCGAAGGCAAGGGCGAAGACTTCGGCTTCTGCCGCGGCCGGAACGGCGCAGACGCCATCCAGATCGCCGAAGACGATGTCGCCGGGCGCAATGCGGACCAGGCCGATTTGAATGGGAATACGGAAGTCGATCACCTTGCCGCGCGGTCCCTGATCCTGCGCGTAGCTGCCTTGCGAGAAGGTGGGAAAACCAAGTGCCAGTACGCCGCGCGTGTCGCGCGAGTAGCCATCGACCACCGCACCGGCCGCACCACACTTGATCGCACGCACGCTCATCAGCTCGCCCCACAGCGCGTAGCGCGGCGAAGCGCCGGTGCAGATGTAGACCTCATCGACGGCAAGATCGTCGAGCGCCTCCATCATCAGGCCGAACGGCCGCGCGGAGAGCGGATTGTGCGAACCGGCGACGGACTCCTCGAAGACGTCGGCCTCGAGCACCGTCATCGCGCGCCCGCACACAACCATTCCGCGATCGAGCGGCACGATCGCCGGCGGAAGAAACTGCTGCTGGAAGCCGAGCTTGTCCATCACGTCGCCGATCACGGCAGAAAAAAGCTCGCTCCGCGCGCGCTGGAAAAGCTCCTGATCGGGTTGGGGCATGGATTTCGCTCGCAGAATTCAGATTTTCGCGCGTGACGTCTCTTCGTCCGCGGATTCGGCGTCGTCGACAGCATCCTCAGCGGCCGTTTCGGAGGACTCGGGCTCCGCAGAGTTCTGCGATCTCAATTCGGCCGGCTTCGCTCGCGGTTTCCTCGCGTCGGGCTTTTCAACGTCAGGAACTTTGCCGGTCAACACTTCCACGCGATACCCGGCAGCCTTTGCAGCTCCAAGGGCAGCATCGACGGCGTTTTTCATCTCCATCGCGGCAGTCAAGTCAGGAGCTTTTGCGCCGGCCACCCGCATGAGCGAAGGCATCAATAGCCACCAAAGCATCTCCTCATAGCGCTCGCGGATGAAATAGGTGTGGCCCTCCGCCTCGTGTGCTCCGGTAAGCCAGCGCACATCAGGATCGGACCAGAGATTGGCGGGCAGCGTCAGATTGTCACGCTCTGCCTCGCTCGAAACAGGGGCAGCGCCTGCCGTTACAGCTCTTGCGTTGCTGGAAGGACTTTCAGGAACGCGTGTCTCAGGAACCGACACAACGGACGATGATTTCGCGGCCGGTTGCGTCTTGATTTTTGCCGGTGTTCCCACGCCGGCGCGCACGAGCGACAGCACTTTGATGCGCGAGGCCGCACGCCACGCCTCTTCGCCTTCAAAGCCGAGGGCGGCGAAGATGTGCGCGAGCGGTGCGCGCAGGCGCAGCCGATCAAAAAGGTCAAGAGCGGCTCGAGCCGGCAGATCGAGCCCAGCGCGAGCCGTCTGCGCAGGATGAACCGAGCTGGCAGCAAGCTCCAGCGCACACCAGGCGAGCACCGGTCCCCACATCGCGGTTCCAGCGAGCTGCGGGCTGGCGCTGGGCAGCACGCGGCGCGCGGCAGCGGTCCACGGCGCGGGAAAGAGCGCCTCAACGACCGGCAGGCGCATGGCGGCGCGAAGACATTTGCTGAAGGACTCCCATTGCGCCACGGCATCGAAAGGCGGCGTCGCAAGCCCCGGTTGATTTTCGTTGCGCAGCCGCGCGGCGTACGCGGATTCGATCCCGCGCAGGAACGGCTCGCCCGCGAGCCACGCCTGCTGCAGAAACTCCGTACGCTGCGCCTCAGAGATTTTTTTAGAGTCCACAGCGGATCCGCGCGGCTGCTCCGCAAAGTCAGCGAAATGGCGGATGAACGCAGGATCGAGAAGCCGGCGCAGGGCATCGTGCACGGGCCGCAACTCGAGATTGACCAACTCATCCCCGAGATTCGGGACTCCGCGGCCGTTGAGCCAGTCGCACAGCGCGTCCCATGGCGTCTCCGCGGTTGGGCGCAGCTCGCGGAAGTCAAGAAAGACGTGGCTCTGGTAAGCATGCAGCTCGAGCGTAAGCCCGCCGTCGAGCACGTGCTCTGCGCGGCGCAGGTATTCAAGACCGGTGAGCGAATCGCGCCACGCAATAATGACGCCGCGATCGCCGCTCAGCCCGAGCCCTTCCGCAAGCCGCCGCTGCCGTAACTGGCCGGAGCCCTTGTCCGCATAAGCAGCGGAATAATCGATCGTGCCGTGTGCGGTTCCGAAGCGATTGTTGTAAACCACCAGCGCGCGCTCGCTGCCATTGCGGTTTGAATACGCGAAGACGTTCTCATCCACCGACCCCCCGCCGGTGAACAGATCGTAGAGCAGGAAATTCGAGCTGTCGGCGAAGAGCCAGCGGCGCTTGAGCAGCGGCGCAATCTCTCGCTCGTGACGCTCCACCAAGCCGCGGTCGGGATTCTCCTCATAGCGCGGCCAGCGGTATTCCATGCCGTATTTTTCCGTGAAGCCTTCGATCTGGCCGTGACCGAACATCGGCAGCCCGGGCAGCGTGGACATGAGCACCGCCACGCCAAAGCACTTATCCCCCTTGCCGAACTGGTCAATTGCCGTCCTTTCATCCGGATTCGACATGAAGTTGACGTAACGCTTCATGATGTCCGGGTCGAACTCGAGCGTATTCTTGATCACCGAGCGATACTTGGCGTTCTCCTCATCGCGCATCATGTTCATAAAGGCGCTGTTGTACACGCGGTGCATGCCGAGCGTACGGACGAAGTACCCCTCCATGAGCCAAAAGGCCTCCGCGAGCAGCAGGGTGCCGGGCACTTCGGTGGCCACGCGATCAACCACCTCCCTCCAAAACTCCTGCGGCATGGCGCGATCGAAATCCGCCTGGCTCAGGCCGTACTCCGCGCGCGAGGGAATGGCGCCGCTCGCGCCGGGCCCTGGAAACCACAGCCGATGAAAATGCCGCTTGGCCAGCGTCATCGCCGCATCGAATCGAATCACCGGAAAAAGCCGCGCGACATAGAGGATGGTCTGGATCACCTGTTCACGAACTGCCGCGTTCAGATAATCAAGCTGCGCAGTGTCATTCCAGGGAAAGCTCGTGCCGTCATTGCCGTGATAGATGTAGCGCGTTTCACCGCTCGACTTGTCACGCCGCCGAAAAACTACGGCGGCGTCCGACTGCTCGTAGTAGTGGTCTTCAATCTTGATTTCGACGCGGCCATCCGGCGAGAGATCGGGCCCCTCGAATCGATACGCGGGATACGGCGAATCCCAACGCGAGATGAACCACTCGGGGTGCTCGATCACCCACGGGGAATCGATCCCCATGTGATTCGGCACCATGTCGCTGGCCAGGCGAATGCCGTGCCGGTACGCGCGATCGCGCAGGTTGATGTAAGCCGGCTCGCCACCAAGATCGTCGGCAATGCGGTAGTCGAAGAGCGAGTAAGCGGACGCAACAGCATCGCGGTTGCCGCAGAGCTGCTTGATGGTGCGTGAGGCGCGGCTGCGCTCCCACACGCCGATCAGCCATAGAGAGTTGATGCCGCGATGGGCAAGCGCTGCAAGTTCTTCATCGGGAATTTCGTCGAGCCGGCCGATGTGCCGGCCATACCAGCGGCTCAACTGCGCCAGCCACACATACGTGCTCTTGGCGATGAGCACGGCCTCCGGCATCCATGCCATATCCGGCGAGAATTTCTCGTACTCGTGCGCGGGATCGCCGAATGTAGGCACATCGGAATGGCTCACGATCGACGGCCACTGCTGTTGCCCGGTTTGCCGATGACGCTCGGCAGCTTCCCGAGCCTGCGCGGCCTGCGGATTGAACTGCATCCAGATCGCCAGTTCCTCTTCATGCAAAATTTCGCCGGCAAGTTGTAGAAATCGCTCCAGACTATCGCCCAGCAGCGGCCGCCAAAGCTTGCGAATCAGCGCTAGCTGCTCGCTGAGCGAGTTCGGCGATCCGGTCACCGGCGCGCGCAGCAGATCGAGAAGACTGACAGGCTTTGCGCCGGCGAGCGGAATCAGCGGCCGCGTAGCAAAATAGCCCGGCATCTGCGTGGTGACCTGCCGATAGACTGTCTTTTCGGCGAGAGGTCTGTCGTCAAATAATTCCTCGAACGGCTTGAACGCCTGGTTGCGATTCGCCGACCACAACAGCAGCAACTCCTCCAGAGCCGCAGCGCGGTGCGGCACGCCGCCGGTCTGCCCAGCCAGCCACTGCTTTGGCGTTTGCTCGCCGCGCATCACGCTGGCACCAGGAAACTGCTCCACAAAAGCCAGCAGCATTGCATCCAGCTTGTCCGTGCCCACCTGCGCCCCGAACCACTCCAGCGCGGAGGTCATCACCTGAGGATCGAACTGCTCGCGATAGCGCGCCATCAGCACGTGGCTGGCCTCGTCGATCAGCCCCATCGCGTAGAGCGCGCCGGCGTGAACGGCCAGCTCAGGGTTCTTCGCCACGTCGCGCACTTGGTTCATGCGGAGCGCGAACTCGCGGCAGGCGGGCATGTTGGCAAGAATGACGTTGCCGTTATAGGAAAACAGCGACTCGGCGAACTTGTAGCGCTCGCGTGCCTCGCGGGAGATGTGGAATTCCATCAACAAGAGTCGAACTCCGCCCATGTGTGCGGCAAATGAAGGCCCCATGCAAGCAGGCGTCGTGAACTCCGGCCTGGATGGACTGCCGTTTCTCGTACCGCTAAATCCTCGCGACCACGCTCATCGCGGTCAGGCTGAACCCGGCCGGAGGTGCAACGAGCACTGAAAGTGCAACAGCGACCATTGGTAGTGAAACCAACAAGCTCTAACCGCCGGAAGCAACAATTCTATTGGATGAGGGCCACGATCACCGTATGAGCGCACCGTATGAACACATTCATCGCGCGAGGAACGAGCCGGGCGCATTCACCGCGCCGGGAACCAGCTCCGCACACGCTGGGTCTTTGGATGCGCAAATGAGGAACGGGGCTGCGGCCAGGGAACGGGGCTGCGGCGCGCGAGTGCCGCGCGTGTGCCCAGTCGATTGCCACAGGCAAGATTTGCCAATAAACTGGATGAGGCAACCCGGCCAATCGCGTTCAATGGAGAGGTGGCAGAGCCCGGTTGAATGCACCTGACTCGAAATCAGGCATAGTCGAAAGGCTATCGGGGGTTCGAATCCCTCCCTCTCCGCCATAGGGTATTTATAATCAGTAGTTTACGAGATTGATTCGAACTGTTCGTGACATATCTGCCAAATACACGCATCTCTGTGCAGAAAGGTCACCGGAGAGCATTCTCCGCCGAAGATTGGAACATTTCTATGTGCTACCGAGGCTCAAGCCCGTCGGTGCGCGTACCTCCAAAACGTGAGAGCGCGCGGGGAAGTGCGCACAAGCCGCGATACGAAATTGCCGCAGCCATACACCCCCCGAATTCAGACCGTGCCCGGGCCGACAGCCCACCGATGAACACGCCGTTTATATTGTGCTGACGAATGGCGTTAAGAGAAGGCATTCTGAGGGCAAGGTCATTCAGTCAGGTTAGGTAGCCAAACGGATATTTTGGCTTAATGCAAATTAGGGTAAACCCGGTAAGCCGCGATGCTTGCGGTCAGGGGGGTACCAGGGACGGATGAAACTTTTAGCAATACATCAAAGTATGGGAACCGGTCGCTGTGCGTTAGTTCTGTGAAAGCGGATAACTGGTCGCCGGAAAAGAGAAACTGTCCGGCAGCTTCGGTTGCTTCTGCACCGGTGCCTTCAATGAGCAAGGCAATTCCATTGTGGTGAGGGTTCGGACGATAGGAGACGACGCAATACTGGGTCGAATCGGTTTGTACAAAAACTGTCTGCTCGCCCTTCAACGGCGCGCGATTCACCACTGTAGGCGGGCCGTCGGCAGAGAAATTGGCCACAAAATTCATATTGCCTTCGAAGAGCTCGTCCCAAGGATTTGAGAGTCGACCGCCAATCAGAATAACGTTGTCGTCTGAGATGAGGTCCGGTCGATAGCTGCGCGCGTTATACAAGTGGATCTTCGTACCGAGTGGATCGAGGGCAAGAATGCGCCGTGCAAGCATGAAGTCGTTTTGGTCCCCGAGATTCCAGGTTGTTATGCGGCTCAGGGCAGGTCTGAGATCTGGACTTGCGTTCTCGGTCTGCAACTGGCTGATGTAGCTGCGGTCGAGATAGGCATCGAGCGGAAAGAATTTCGTTGTGATTTTCTGGAGTAGTCCGAATGATGCGTCGGCCAGAACAATATCCGTGTTCGGCCGCGCGTTCAAAATATTAGTCCACAGCGCTGCGACTGCCGGCTGATATTGCCATGGATACATGGACCGGTATAAGGAGTTGTACTGATATCGGAAGACGATGCAGCATATGACGAGGCCGGCGATGAGTAAACGATTAAGGATCGACGCCACGCGATTCGGGTGGTTAGCCGCTGGCATCGATAGGGCGGCTGTAGGCGGATTGAAACCTGGAACCGCGTTGTCCGGCGCGGGGGCCGGGGCAATGGCCGTCGATGCCTCACTCTCGACGCGCGGCTTGACTGGACGATAGCGGAAAACCGGAATATAGCTCCCGCGAGGGATCTGCACGATGATTGATTCGTCAGCACCCTCGCCTTCGAAATAAGCCTCGACCCGCTTGCGGAGCTCGCTTACATTCGTGCGAACGATATTGTCATCGCCCGTGTCATAGTCATTGGGACGGCCGAATAAATCGGTGCCGATTCTCTGCTCATGAACCGTATCGAGTCCATCCTTTAGAGAACACTTTCCCAGGTACAAAAGGAGTTCCTGTAACCGAGCTGCGCGCTTCACGTAGGAACTGGAAGCGATTCGCTCCAAAAGCGTCCAACAGCTCTCGGCGTCCGGCACCTCTCGAGTCTGCAATAACGGCCCTGGCATCCCTGACGCCTCCAACTTACGTGGACTGCGCGCAACATTGTCTCTTGACTGGTGGAACTTCTCAGCTTGATCGGTCGTAGGCTTCGCGATTCTCGAAGCAAATGGCGGTCCAAATCGCCACCCTTTCTATCACAATACGATAACGGTGTCACGCAGGCCTGCGAAAGTGAGCAAAGAGTTTGCTAATGTCTTGATTTCACAATCGGATAACCCGGGATCACAAGAGCCAGGTTTACGTGGCGGGACGCAGTGAGTGTGCCGTACAACTGGCTCGAATGGGGCCTTCCTTCCAAGGGCCAATCCGGGAAGGGGGGCGCGGAAGCAGTGTTCTTGACAGTCAAGAGCACCGTCCACTACAGAGAATTGACTTGAAAGCCGAGATTGCGGCGAGCACTCTTGGGCTGCTTCAAAACAAGGGGTTGCGATCGAAATCTCTATCTCTGGGAACACCAAAAAAGATGCGCCCTATCGTAAAAAGCTTCGTCAGCGGTTTCAACATGCTCTTTTTGCTCGCGATTGTGGGCCGGAATTTCGCAACCTAAGTCTTCGGAGGAATAGGAAATGACGCAAGCGCGTCGGATTTTGTCTGAGGCCGCGTTAACGGCCACGATTCGTTGGTTTTATATTTTTCTCATAGGCACTCTCGCCCTGACTTCGGGTAGGAGCTTTGCCCAGGTGTCCACGGCTACCGTCAGCGGTGTCGTCCGGGATCAGCAAGGGGCAGTCATCCCCGATGCGACTGTCGTTTTGCGCAACATCGACACGCAGGTGGCGAATAAAACCACCTCTAACAGCGCCGGCTTATACGAAATTCTCAGCCTCAATCCCGGCAGGTATACTCTCGATGCCAGCAAGGCGGGCTTCAGCACTAAACAAGTTCCAGCATTTATGCTGACGGTGGGTCAAATAGCGGCGATAGACCTTACGCTGGCAGTCGGCGCCCAGTCTACGGTTGTGACGGTCGAAGGCGCGGCTCCGATACTTGACACCTCAGAGAGTAGCCTCGGGACCGTAATTGATACGAAGCAAGTCAACGATCTCCCACTGAATGGTCGGAATTTCACAGAGCTCTTGACGCTAACTCCCGGGGCAACGAGCGCAAACACCTCTCAGAACAGCACGGGGATATACGCTCCCGTTGCTCTCGGATCTGCCGTTGAAACCCCCGCGGTCAACGGACAATCGAACCGTAGCGATTTTTTCCTGACGGATAGCCTGCCGAATGAGGAGGCTCAGAATACCACGTACACTGTGCCTCCGGTCGTTGACGACATTCAGGAATTCAAACTAGTCTCCCATCCGGACGATGCCCAGTACGGTTCGGTGATGGGCGGCACAGTCAATGTCGTCACCAAGTCCGGCACCAATACATTGCACGGCTCTGCCTGGGATTATTACCGCGATCGAATCTTTGACGCGCGCAGCTATTTTTTGCCAAAAACTGTAGCGAAGACTCCTTACCATCAGAACCAGTTCGGCGGATCGCTCGGTGGCCCTGTCTTGATACCAAAGTTATACAACGGAAGGAATAGAACTTTCTTCTTTGGTGATTATCAGGGATTCCGGTACGGCAAGGTCAGTGATACTCCACTGTTAGTGCCCACTGCGGCACAACTGGCCGGGGATGAGAGCGCGTGGCCGACACAGATTTACAATCCATTTACAACCACTCCCAGCCCGACGAACCCAGGGCAATACATTCGGCAACCCTTTGCCGGAAACCAGATCCCAGCCGGCCTGATTGATCCTAGAATGGTTGCTTGGGCCAAGTTTGTATTTCCTACTGCTGGACCTGTTATCAACAGCGCTGGTGATAATGCGCTCGATGCTACGCCAATAACGCAGACGCAAAATCAATGGGACATTCGAATAGACGAGAGCGTCGGACCACGTGATTCAATATGGTTCCGATATAGCACCATGACAAGCAATGAAGGTATTTCTGGCGGCCTTCCAGGAGTGCCCGAAGTTATCTCTGTTCCCGGCATCAACTATGGTGGCAGCTACGTGCATGCCTTCAGTCCAACCTTTATACTGCAGGTGCAGGGAGGCCACGAATCCGTAGCAATCGGATATGGAACGCAATTTACGCAGTCGACTGCGAATATCTTCCAAGAAATTGGCTTTTCTCAGTCGTTCGCTGGAGGATTTGCTCAGGCCCCCGGCACTCAAAACCTGCTACCTGGACCGGGAATTGCGGGATACTCAAACGCGGGCGATAGTTTCTCAGGCGCCGATAGGTCGGGTGGCACGACCGACCTAAGTTCGGGTGGCGGAACTCTTACGAAGATCCTAGGACATCATTCTCTGAAATTCGGCGCAGACTTCGATTGGAATTACTATAACGATATCAATGCAACTCCGAGCATTACCTTTGCAGCACAGAATACAGCAGACACTAATCCAGCCGATACGGTGAACGCTGGCGACCCGATGGCATCCTTTCTTCTGAATGTTCCCAATTCCGCCCAGCGCAGAAATGAGGTGGAAAAAGAGCGGCTCGGTGGAGTGGTTAGCGTTTTCGGCGAAGACTCCTGGCAAGTAACAAACAAATTGAGATTCAATTATGGTGTGCGTTACGACATTACGATTCCGCCGCCCTATGGGACACTATCCACGGTTGGGCAGCAAGGAGGGATACAAACAGGTGATCTTGATTTCAGCACCGGAACTTACATTCTCAATTTTCCCGCCCCGCCTTGCAGTACTACGGTTTTCGCACCTTGCATACCGGGGGGGCCGGCTTTGCCCGCCCATGTAGTTCAGGGTCCTTCAAACCATAACCTCATGGCCACAAATTACAACAACGTTGGACCGCGGTTAGGATTCGCCTATATGGTTGATGCCAAGTCGGTCATCCGCGGAGGATTTGGAATCGTGTATGACAACTGGTCAGCGGTCTTCCAGGAAGCCCAGGACATTGCCGGAGGATGGCCGGGTATTGGAAACGAAATTGCCAGTAGCCTAAACCTGCCAACAGCAAGTGCACCGACTCCAACGGTGCAGGCCGAGAACCCATTCGCTAGTGGCAATACAAGCCTTTATCCGACAGCGACGCCCTTTACTGAAACCCAGACTTACTATGATCCGCATACGAAGACTCCATATTCCGAACAATGGACCCTGGCCATTGAGCGCCAGCTGAACTCATCCACAACCGCGACGTTGGCCTACGTTGGCTCGAATTCCAAACACTTGGACGTTGGCGGGTACTTCAACACGGCACTGACCCCGGGCCCGGGTAGTCCGGAGACCAGGAATCTATACAACTATATTCTGCCGACGCATTACGATACCAGTAACGGTCTCTCGAACTACAATGCCCTGCAGTTCTCACTCAATAAGCGATACAACACCGGTGTTGGATATCAGGTTTCTTATACGTGGTCCAAAACTATGGACGCGGGGTCGGACGGCTGGTATTCGTCCGGAGTATATCCTGCCGATCCCTACAACGTTGCAGCCTACGGAGACTATTCCCCCGCCGGCTTCGATGTTACTAACATTCTCGCGGTGAACACTCTTTATCAGATTCCCGTAGGGAAGGGACAGAGATTCTCAACCGGTAGAGGGTGGTTGGATTACATCCTTGGCAATTGGCAGGAAAACAACATTTTTAGTGCTTTTTCCGGGCTACCGTATTCTGCATACATCAGCAGCGACATTGCGAATACAGGAAATCCGAAAAACTATGAACTCCTGAATCGTGTAGGAAACCCGCACCTCTCCCATTCGGCACCTGGCGAGTGGTTCAATACCGCCGCGTACGCAGTTCCCGCGGGCTACACCTATGGCAACTCGGGACGAAATTCGCTACGAACAGGGGCTCAATGGGACCTCGATCCGTCTGTATTCCGCAATTTTCCACTTGGAGAAGGGAGAACCCTCCAGTTCCGCGCAGAGGCATTTAATCTTGCGAACCATGGAGTCTTCGGGTACCCTGTATCGGATTACAATCAGGGAAAAGTCTTTGGTACGGTCGCCACTACCTTCAATAATTCCCGTGAGCTCCAATTTGCGGTTAAGTTTACCTTTTGAGGACTTGTTCAGCTAGACGGGCGACAAGACAATCATTAGTTGACACATCGGTAGTAGCTAACAGTGTGGCGCTGTCATATGAGCGCGGGCACGCTGCTACCAACCCCCTGGACGTCAGCAAAGCCTGATGGCAATAAAGCTTTCCTTGCCTTCCGATAACTGGCGCAGTGTGTAATGGCGTACCTATGGAAGTAGATCAGAACGATCCGAGCGTTTGGGCAAGGGGCAGTAAGGACATGGACTTTTCACAGATAGAGCGGAAAATAGCTAGGAGCAATTCCACAGGTACTGCAGGTCGATTCGGGATGAGACAGGGCCCGAACGTCCGCCGCTCCGATTTGTCGGCAGTTACACTTTTCGCAATTGCAACGGTGATCCTCTCTTCGGGTCTGAACGCTCAAACGCAACCGTATTCGTCCACTGCGGAGTATCGGTCGATGCTTGAGGAACTGCATCACTCGCCGGTTCGCCCCAGCAGCATGAGTGCGGGTACGCTTCTCTCATCTACTTCAGCGACAAGCATGCCTCTAACTGCGCAGGAAACCGCAACCGGGCTACATATTGAGAACGATGAGTGGCGCGTAGATATAGCGAAGGACCGCTGGGGTCTTGCGTTAACCAACAAGCAGACGTCCCTTACCTGGCGGTTAGGGGGTGCAGGTTCCTCGTCCTCAGGTCTGAGTTGGGTACGAGGCCCAGGCGATACGGTCACGGTACAGCTCACGAAGCTCGATCATATCGAGCGGAGTGGAAACACTTGGCACATGAAAATCGAGGCAGAAGGGTTCGACGAACCCGTGACAATGGATCTGAGTGTCATCTCTCCAACTGTGATTCGCCTTTCAATTCGAGGACCGCAACTGGGCAACAGTGCCCAAATGAAATTCAACTTTACCGGCGGAGGGCCATTCTTCGGCCTGGGTGAAAGGTTTGATCGAGTCAAGCTCGATGGACTCAATACGCTTTTGCGGCCCCACGACACATCAAGCCAGCCGGGGCATAACTGGACCTACATTCCGGTGCCGTTTCTACTCACGCCTCATGGGCTCGGGCTTTACCTGGATACAGCGGCGATTACCACTTTCGATCTTAGCGGCTCTGAGCAACAAAAGCTTTCAATTCAAGTCGACGGTTCATCAGTCGATTGTTACTTTTTCGTAGGCACCCCGAAGAGCATTGTCGAGGACTATACATCATTGACTGGCCGCACGCCTCTATCGGCGCCATGGGCTTTTGGAGTCTGGATTTGTTCCTATCAGGGGCCGGACCTCGTTCTGAAAGAAGCCCAAAGGCTTAGAGAAGAGAAGATCCCTTCGAGTGCGATATGGATCTTCGATGTAATGGAACAGGGCGATATCATGGGCTGGCCATTGTGGTGGACCGGTTACTACCCCGAGCCACGGCAATTGACCGATCAGCTCCACGGCATGGGTTTCAAAGTTCTGACCTACGTTCATCCTTATCTGCGGTCCGTGCTCTATCCCTATAACCTGCCTGACCCGTCATTCGCAGAAGGCGTCCGAAGCGGTCTCATGGTGCTCGACCCGCAGGGCAAGCCCGTTGGGCCGAAAAAGCCCTTTGCAGACGGAAACATCGACTTCACCGGCGCAGCGAACGTGAATTGGTGGGGACAGAAGGTTCAGGATATTCTTCTCAAGGACAACTTCGATGGCTGGATGGAAGATTACGGAGACACGATTAACGATACCGACCGTTTTGCCGCTGGCGTAACCGGACGGGAGATGGCGAATGCTTACCCGCTCTTTTACCACAAGATTACAAATGAAATTGCTCGCAATGCCAAGCCCGATGTGGTCGAGTTTGACCGTTCCGGTTATGCCGGTTCGCAAGGTTATTCTCCTGTAATTTGGGGAGGCGATCAATCACCGAACTGGAGCCAGGATCGCGGCCTTCCTTCAGTCGTGCGTGCCGGTATTACAGCGGGACTGTCAGGATTTGCCGTTTGGTGTCCAGATATTGAGGACAATACTCACTCCAAGGAACTTTGGACCCGCTGGCTGGAATTTGGAGCGTTGACTCCCGTCATGCGCAATCATTTATGGAACAAACCGAACGGTGCTGTGGATCTCTGGTACGATTCGCAAACACTTGCCACTTTTCGGAGTTATGCCCAATTGCACGTATCGTTATTTCCCTACTTTTACACCTATGCCCAGGAAGCGGCAAAAGACGGGTTGCCGATAATTCGCCATCCTTTACTAGAATTTCCGGATGACCCCAAAACATACGATTCTGAAGGTGAGTATTTTCTGGGAGACAAAATCTTAGTTGCGCCCGTGATGCAAGAAGGTGCTTCCAGCCGTTCTCTTTATCTGCCAAGAGGCTCCTGGGTCAACTATTGGACAGGAAAACTCATCGAAGGGGGCCAGGATGTCAGCGTTCCGGCTCCGCTGGAGCAGATTCCGATCTTGCTTCGGGCCGGGAGTATCTTGCCATTTATCAGCCCAGAAACCCCGACGCTGGCACAACATATGCAGGATAAAAACGGCTCTCTCATTAGCAATCTAGTCTGGAGGGTCTTTCCGGCTTCCGGCCCTGTGCAGGACGACTTCACCCTTTATGACGGAACAAGAGCGGTGGCCCGTCAAGACGCTTTGGGGATGAGCGTCAGTGTAGAACATTCTCCAGCAGCCCGACAATACGAGGTAGTCTTGCCGATGACCAGCAATCCTCGTTCTGTAACGGTTGCCGGGAAGGCACTGAGGAAACTAGATGCTGCAGGCGACCAGGCGGGGGAAACCGGCTGGAATATCAATTCAGATGACGGCACTTTGCATGTATTTTTCCCGGCAGATGATTTCACGTTGAACGTTACGAAATGACCTGGCGGACTGAAACTTTCCAATGCAGATGTAGAACTGAATGAACGAGTAAAAGGTCTAGCTTTAGAGCGCAGGTGACTCATGGCATGAAGAAGCTGATCAACTCCCCAGACGATGTTGCTTCCGAGGCTTTGGAAGGGCTTATCCTGGCCTATCCCGAGTTAGTCAGAAGGCTAGAAGGTATCCGTGCGATCGCTCGGCTCGATGCTCCGATCGAAGGCAAGGTGGCAGTCGTCACAGGCGGCGGCGGCGGACATGAACCGATGTGGTGGTGTTACGTCGGTCGGGGTATGCCTGACGCCAGCGTTGCCGGAAACATTTTTGCTGCGCCACCCCCCGGTGCAATTTATCGAACAGCGAAAACTGTTGATGGCGGACGCGGAATTCTATTCGTTTACGGGAACTATTCTGGAGACGTGCTCAATTTCGATGCCGCCGTTGAAATGCTCAAAGCTGATAACGTGCCAGTGGCAGTTGTTCGAACGACGGATGATGTCGCCTCTGCACCGCCCGACCGAATAAACGAACGACGAGGGACCGCAGGATCCATTTTTACACTCAAAGTTGCTGCAGCGCGAGCCGAGGAAGGAGTCGGATTGGATGAAGTTGCGGCAATGACAAGCCGAGCTAACTACGCAACCCGGAGCATCTCTCTAGCATTGAGCTCCTGCACCGTTCCGGCGTCGGGGCGGACTACTTTCCAGATCGGCGAGGACGAAATAGAAATCGGCATGGGAGGTCATGGTGAGCCTGGTGTACATCGTGGCCGCATGCGTCCAGCGGATGAACTCGCGCAACTAATGATGACGACACTCATCGCCGACGGGGCGGCTAACCCCGGGGATGAAGTTGCCGTACTTGTAAATGGCATGGGAGCGACACCACTTGGAGAACTCTTGATTATGTATCGAGCCGTCAATAAGTTCCTCAAAGAGGCCACAATTGTAATTTGTCGATCATATGTTGGGAACTATAGCACTAGTCTCGATATGGCTGGGTGTTCAATATCGTTGATGCGGCTGGACGAAGAACTGAAACGACTGCTGCTTGCTCCGGCGTACTCGCCAGGTTTTACCCAAGGCTGAGAGATGAATGAAAGAAAGATAGGGGCAACGGAACTGCGCGAGATCCTGCGATTCGTGTCCGAAGTGGTCGCGAGAGAAGAGAGCCGTCTCAACGCTCTAGATGCTGCCATTGGCGATGGCGATCATGGAATTACAGTGAGATTAGGTTTTCAAGCTGTAAGAAAAGCTGTTGAGAGCTCCCCAAGTAATGCGGATATATCCGCTATTGTAGGTGACGCCGGAAGAGCATTCATGGAAGCAACTGGAGGCGCGATAGGAATTATTCTTGGACGAATGTTGATCTGCGGTCAGAAGGCACTACAGGATCATGAGACGCTCGGTGCGGATGAATTGAGGCGCTGGTTGGATGCAATGGAGTCCACGATCACTGAAATAGGCGGCGCGAAGCCAGGAGACAAGACCATCTTGGATGCCGTGCACGCCGCAAGGGTTTCGGTTTCCGCATTCATCTTACAAGGCGACAATGTCGTCGAGGCACTCCTGGCAGCAAGCCAAGCCGCCGACCGCGCTGCGCGCGACACGGCAGACATGCTCTGTAAGGTCGGCCGGGCAAGCCGGTTGGGTGAACGAGCACTCGGCCATCCAGACCCCGGCGCAGTTACGTTCTCAATTATTATGAATTCGTTTTATCGGTGGCTGATAGAACATCCGCGCGAATGTGGTGCTTTTAACACCCTCACTTCTCAGCCATGAAAAGAGTGAACGTTTGGCTCGACACCTGCGCGCAAGCAGTCGGTTATCACTTGAATATGAAGTAAGTGGTGGCTTGGGGCGTTTCTAACGTGGAGTCTACCCATGTATCAACCCGAGACTTATGGAATTGCCCTTCTGCTCATGTCGATCAGCATGATATGTTGGGGATCCTGGCCTATTACCATGAAGTTCACTCCGGGATGGCGATTCCAACTTTATTATTGGGACTTCGTCCCCGGCACAGTCCTAACTAGCCTCCTGCTCGGATTGACTCTGGGGAGCAGCAGAGGTGGGCCGTCGAGTTTCATAAGCAATCTACGACAAGCCGATGGTTGGCACATTCTCTGGGCCTTCCTGGCGGGGGTCGTATTTGATGTGGCTAACTTGCTGCTGGTTGCAGCCATCGAATACGCTGGTTTATCGGTAGCTTTTCCAATAGGGGTGGGTGTTGCGCTTGTCGAAGGCGTCCTGCTGAATTATTTCCTGGCGCCAAAGGGCAATGTGATCTTTCTTTTTGGAGGAGTACTTCTAGTTTTGATGGCCATTGTCTTTGATGCTCGCGCCTACCGAATGAGAGAAAAGGGACGACCCAAAACTAGCGGAAAAGGCATCGCCATCAGTTTGACCTGCGGTGTATTGCTTGGCCTGTTCTACCCATTGGCAACAAAATCATTCACCGGCCTGAACGCTCTCGGCCCATATTCGCTTGTGTTTGTAAGCAGCTTGGGGGCTCTGCTCTGCAATATTCCGGTGAATTGTGTTTTGATGAAGCGGCCACTGGACGGTAGCCTCCCTCTGACCGCGAAGGACTATTTTGCGGGGCGCATGTCCTTTCACTGGCTCGGACTGCTAGGTGGTTTCGTCTGGTGCTTGGGAACTGTGCTGAGTCTCGTCGCAGCCAACGCTCATATTGTCGGCCCGGCCGTTTCGTACGCTGTGGGACAAGGGTGCACAATGGTTTCCGCAGTCTGGGGCGTTTTCATCTGGCATGAGTTTAGCCAAGCACCAGCCGGGGCACGGACGCAGCTGGCCCTGATGTTTCTGTTCTTTGCGTTGGGACTGGCTGCGGTTGCGCTTGCCCCAATCGCTAGCACTTTGGTCCCCATTTGATCGATGCGCCCCAGTTGGGTCCTTCAGATACGGCTTTAGGGGATGGCACGACGGGAATTGTCTCAGATCAGCTCAATAACACGCGCGAGAAATACAGTGGCTGAAGGTAATCTTCTGAGCAGAACCAAAGAGCTGGAATTTTGGTTCTTAGCGTTTGAAACTAATACTCCAGCCTCTGTTTCTACCGTGCTCAGGCTGATCTCTACTGAAACTCACGCCCACCCTTGTGCAGCCCATAGAGTTCAACACTGGCTCCCATGCGGCGGGCTCGGGGATCTCCGCAAAAATCCCTTCGATGTTCAGGATGCCGTGCACGAAATCGTTTCGGTACTAATATCTCAATCTTATTGGAACTATAAGTAAAGGCTAATGAAGTTCACTATCTCCGCCGTCTTTTCAGGAATTACGGAGCAGCCGGCCAGTGCGGGCGTCTCACGCCCATTGTTTCCTGATTTGGACGGTCTGACGGAACATCTATAGAGCGATATTCTTGCGGTCCTCGTGAGCTGAGGCAGCCAATGCGAACGCGCCAATCTCACCTCGCGTTGGTGAACCCGAAGAGATTGCCGTCGTAACCGGGTCTACTGCCTACTGCCAAAAAAATCGCGAGAGCCCTCGAATGCCGCGCGTCCGAGCACGTATAGACTTAATCCGCCTGCACCCTGGTTAATTTAGGAGTTTATTCGATCAGATAATCAATTCTTTAACCTTTTCGCCGCTTCTGCCGATGCTACATTCGTGAGGTAGTCGACATTGGAGACGTTTGGTTCCATTCCGTCGCAGGCTGATTCCCCGAAGATCCTCGCGGAAGACGAGACCGCAAACGCCCGGAGCCAGTTAGACGCAATCGATCGTTCGCAGGTCATGATCGAGTACGACATGGATGCCACAATCCTCCGCGCAAACGCCAATTTCCTGCGCACATTCGACTACACGGCGGCCGAGCTGGCAGGTCCAGCTCCGCTATCAGAAGCAGCCGGCTTTAGGATGGCTAACTCGCCGGTTCCGTCCTCGATCCCATCGCTGATTGCTGGACCAACAGTATCCTCGGAACGGCGTCCCACCGTCCTTGTGGTGGACGACGAGCCCCTCTATCTGGCTTTGATTGCGGACATCTTAGGTGCCGAATACCAGATTCTAGTCGCGGATGAGGGAATGACTGGATTGCAGATTGCGACCGACAATTTGCCGCACTTGATCCTGCTCGATTTGATGATGCCAGAGATCGACGGATTTGAAGTCTACAGGTGCCTGAAGGCAGATCGCCGGACCTGCGAAGTCCCCGTAATCTTCATCACCGGTGTGGGCGATGTAGCAACCGAAACAAAGGGCCTGAAAATGGGCGCGGTCGACTACATCAACAAGCCCATCAATCCCGATCTGCTCAAAGCGCGCGTCGGCACTCAAATCAACTTCAAATTGATGCGGGACAAGCTTGTCCAGCTGGCCGCAACCGACGGACTGACAGGGTTGGCGAACCGCTCGCACTTTGACGGTATGCTGGCCTACGAATATGCCAGACATTTGCGTTCCGGAAAAGAACTGTCCTTGATCATGCTCGATATCGATCAATTCAAAGCGTTCAACGACGCTTATGGCCATATCAGTGGGGACGAATGTCTGCGGGAGGTTGCCAGGGCTATGACGAAGACTGCCTCTCGCGCCACAGACCTCGTGGCTCGCTACGGCGGCGAAGAGTTCGTTGTTCTTTTGCCGGAGACGAACCTCCAAGGAGCCGTGATGCTTGCCGAAAAAGTTCGGAACTGCATCGGCGGTCTTGCCCTGCCACACAGAGACTCAAGCGCGGGGCATGTCACTGCCAGTCTGGGCGTCGTTAGCGGCAAATTCCTGACAGGCAGTTCGATTATGGATGTACTTGCTGAAGCCGACGTCCAGCTTTACGCAGCCAAAGCTGGAGGTCGCAATCGGGTAGCTTTTCGCGCGCTTGGAAAGCCTGGGTTGAGGGACTAAAGAAAAGGCCATATCTTGACGATCGGATATGGATCGAGGATGGCCAGGGTAGTGCCGGCATCGCCACCCCCAAGACACGACCATCAACCGCCAGAGATCAGCCCGGTGCCGTCAGTGGGTGGCATTCATGTGCAACCAGTCGTTACTCGCGGAAGTCAACTTCAATCATCATTCTGAAAGTCCTGGCCTATTTCCAGGATCGAATCCGATGAAACTGCCAGTGGGCCAGGCATGAGTATGCTCACCGGTCCTGCTGCTCGAACGACTTCCCGCACGGTTCAGAACAGAATCAGAGTCTCTCTGCGGCCGGCAGCGGCGCTTCCAATTGTGGCCATGGCGATTCTGGCCTCGACGCTGCTGTTCCAGGTCCTCTTTCTGAGAGCGGCCTTGCAGGGGGTTGACCGCACGCACCGGATCATCAGCGAAGAACAAGAGTTGCTCAAGCTGAACGTAGACATGGAAACCGGCCTTCGCGGTTTCCAATATACCGGCAGAGCCGAATTTCTTCAGCCCTATCGAGAAGCTGCACAAGTTGTCGATGCGAAGTTCGCTGCTCTCAATCAACTCGTCTCCGACAGCCCATCCCAGCGAGCTCAGCTTGCGAGTATTCGCGGCAGCTTTGAGCAGTGGAAGCTGCAGGCAGAGAGCGCGATTGCGCGGCGGGCCGACAGTTCGATCCGCGATTCAGATGAACATCGCTACGACCAGACGCTGCAAGCCAAGGCGTCGATGGACGCAATTCGCGCAAAATATGCTGCCTTTGACTCAGATGAAATGCTCCTGCGCGAAGAGTACTTGCGAGAGGTCAACAGAGGATATCTGCTTGGGGGCGTCATCTTCTTTCTGATTGTCTTTGGGGGAGGGATTGGCCTCGCGGTGCTTTTCAGGCGCGATAAGCGGCGCTCAGCCGTGCGGGAGGAGCAAGAAGAACTCCGGCGAAGCGATGAAAACCTGCGGCGCATGGTTTGGGGAGTCAAAGATTATGCCATCCTGATGCTCGACCCGGAGGGCACGGTTGTCACCTGGAACGAAGGCGCGGAGCGGATCAAGGGTTATGGCGCCGAGGAGATCATTGGCCGCCACTTTTCAACGTTCTACCCGCCAGAAGTCGCGGCGCGAGGCAAACCTGCCCTCGAACTGAAGATAGCGGCGGAAAAAGGACGCTTTGAGGAGGAAGGCTGGCGCGTCCGCAAGGACGGATCCCGGTATTGGGCCAGCGTCTTGATTACCGCGTTACGCGATGAAAATGGCCGATTGTCCGGTTTCGCGAAGATCATTCGAGACATTCCCAAACCCGAAGCGACAGCACAGGCGCTGCTCACGGCAGAGGCGTTGCGGAAGGCGATCTTCAACAGCGTCAATTTCTCAAAGATCGCCACCGACGCGAAGGGTGTCATTCAGATTTTCAATGTAGGCGCGGAGCGCATGCTGGGCTATAAGGCCGAAGACGTGGTCAACAAGACCACGCCCGCCGACATCTCCGACCCAACCGAATTGATCGCCCGAGCGGAATCTCTGAGCATCGAGCTGGGAACTCCAATCGCACCGGGTTTCGAGGCCCTGGTGTTCAAGGCGTCCCGTGGCATTGAAGACATTTACGAGTTGACCTACACCCGCAAGGATGGCAGCCGCTTCCCTGCAGTCGTGTCGGTCACAGCCTTGCGGGATTCCCAGGAAGAAATCATCGGCTATCTGCTGATTGGCACCGACAATACGGCTCGCAAGCGGGCGGAAGAGGCATTGCTCAAAGCGGGGGCATTGCAAGCCGCCATATTCAACAGCGCTAACTTCTCAAGCATCGCCACGGACGCGAAGGGCGTCATTCAGATCTTCAATGTCGGTGCGGAACGCATGCTGGGCTACACTGCCGCCGAAGTGATGAACCAGGTCACGCCCGCCGACATCTCCGATGCACAGGAAGTAATTGCGCGTGCTCAAGCGCTTAGCGCAGAACTTGGAACCCCGATTGCTCCGGGCTTCGAAGCTTTGGTGTTCAAGGCTTCCCGCGGCATTGAAGACATTTACGAGCTGACCTATATCCGCAAGGATGGCAGCCACCTTCCAGCGGTGGTTTCAGTGACGGCCCTGCGGGATGCCCAAGAAGGAATCATCGGCTATCTGCTCATTGGCACCGATAACACCGCGCGCTGGCAGATCGAGGAGAAAAGGAAGCAGGCGGAGCAGGCGCGAAACGCGAGCGAGGAGGCTCTCCGTAAGAGCGAGGACGTTCTGAACCGCACAGGCAGACTTGCCGGAGTGGGCGGTTGGGAACTCGATCTTGTTGACTTCGCCGTAAATTGGTCCGCCGAAACCGCTCGTCTTTTTGGTTCCGATCCCGATCACCAGCCGACTCTTGAAGAGGGGATCAACTTCTACGCGCCGGAGGCCCAGCCAATCGTCCGTGCGGCCGTAGAAAAATCCATGGTAGACGGCCTGCCCTGGGAGCTGGAAGTGCCCGTTATACGCGCCGACGGCCAAAGTATATGGGCGCGCGTCGTGGCCACGCCGGAACTCGTGGATGGCAAGCCGGTTCGACTCGTCGGCGCTATTCAGGATGTGACCGCCCGCAAACAGGCTGAGACTGCCTTGCGCGAGAGCGAGGCGCAATTCCGCGCCCTTGTCGAAGCCGTGCCGCAAATGGTCTGGATCACCAGGGCGGACGGCTGGAACACCTATTTCAGCCAGCAATGGATGGATTACACGGGGCTCACGCTGGAACAAAGCCTCGGGCACGGATGGAACATACCATTCCATCCCGAAGACCGCCAGCGCGCATGGGATGCGTGGCAAGAAGCGACAACAACGCCGGAGGGCACCTATTCAGTTGAATGCCGGCTCCGGCGCAAAGACGGAGTGTTCCGCTGGTGGTTGGTCCAGGGAGTGCGTCAACTCGATGCCGACGGCGCTACCCTCAAGTGGTTTGGAACCTGCACTGACATTCACGAGTACAGACTTGCACAAGAAGAACTGAGCCATCGGGCGAGCCTTCTCGATCTTTCGCATGACAGCATCGTGGTTCGCGACCTGAACGGCAGAATTCAGTTCTGGAGCCGTGGAGCGGAGGAGATGTACGGATTCTCCAAATTGCAGGCCACCGGGAAGGTCATCCATGAAATGCTCCGGACGGTCTTTCCAGAGCCTCTGGCAGCGATTGAGGCGGAACTCTTGCGCGAGGGACGCTGGGAGGGGGAGCTCCGGCACACCACGCAGGAAGGCGCCACTCGGGTGGTCAGCAGCCGGTGGGTAATGCAACACCAGACCGATGGGGCGCCCTCGCTGGTGATGGAGACCAACAGCGATGTCACCAAGCGCAGAATTGCCGAAGAGGCTAGCAACGCCTTGCTGCGCACTATCCATCTTCACTCCATCGTGTCGGTTGCCGACCGCGCTGGCCGCATTATCGATGTCAATGATACTTTTTGCGCAATCTCCGGATATAGCCGGGAAGAACTGCTCGGCAGGACTCACCACGTCATCAATTCGGGTCTCCATAGCTCCCAGTTCTGGACCGAAATGTGGCAGAGCATCGCCTCCGGCAAATCCTGGCGGGGCGAGATATGCAACCGCAACAAGCAAGGCTCTTTGTATTGGGTCGACAGTATCATCGTGCCATTCATGGACGAGGGCGGACGTCCTACGAAGTTTCTGTCCATCCGCAACGACATCACGGCCGCCAAGCTCTCCGAAGGAAAGTTGCGCGAGGCCAATCAGCGCATCGCCATGGCGACGGAAAGCGCGGGCATTGGCATCTGGGGCGTAGACGTGGCGTCGGGCAAACGGGAATGGTCTCCCAGGATGTTCCAGATTTTTGGCTTTCCAGAAGCCGCCGAGCCGCCCACCAGCGAGGAGATGATAGCGATCACGCATCCGGATGACATCCAGATCCGCTCCAAGACATTTGCTGCGATGGCCGCCGGCGAGCCCCTGAACTTCGAGTACAGGCACTTTCACCCGGACGGCCAGATGTATTGGGCCGAATCCAGCGGCAAAGCAGTGTACGAGGGCGGGCTGCTCACTCGCTACACCGGGGTGAGCCGGGACATTACGGCCGCGAAGGTGTCGGAAGAAAAGTTGCACGAAGCGATACTCAAGGCCGAAGAGGCGAATCGCGCCAAGAGCGATTTCCTTGCCAACATGAGCCACGAGATTCGCACCCCGATGAACGCGATCATTGGCATGACGCGCCTGGCGCTGCGCAAGAATCCGGTCGCAGGTCAGCTTAACTATTTGAAGAAGATCGACAATGCGTCGCAGTCTCTTCTCAGTATCATCAATGACATCCTGGACTACTCAAAGATTGAAGCCGGCAAGATGGAGCTGGAGCAGATCGCGTTCTCGCTCGACGAAGTGCTGAACAATCTTGACGACATCGTGCGTGAAAAGGCAGAGCACAAGGGCATCGAAATCGTCTTCTCGATGGCCGACGAAATTCCCCGCTCTCTGAAGGGCGATCCGTTACGGCTATGGCAAATACTCATCAATCTGGTCAACAACGCCATTAAATTCACTGAGCAGGGCCAGGTTATCGTCGAAGTAAAGGTCGAAGAGGGTTCCGGCGATACCCGAAAACTCAAATTCCTGGTCAGCGATACCGGCATCGGCATGACTTCCGAGCAGGTCTCGAATCTGTTCAAATCCTTCAACCAGGCAGATACATCGACCACCCGGAAATATGGTGGAACCGGGTTGGGGCTCGCCATCACCAAGCAGCTTTGCGAGTTGATGAAGGGAACCCTCGAAGTGGAAAGCCAGCCCGGCAAGGGCAGCACATTCGTCTTCACGGCCAGCTTCGGCGTAGCTGCCGACGGGTTGCCGTTAGAGGGCCGGGCGCGGCGCCGCGATTTGCTGAAGAAGTCTGTCTTGATCGTCGATGACAGCGAGAACGCACGCGATGTTCTAATCGCCATGCTGGGCGCCAACGGTTTGGCGGCCAAAGCAGTTTCATCCGGAGAGGAGGCACTCGCCGCGATTACAGCTGCGTCAGAGGTCGGGAAACCATTCGACCTTGTCCTGATGGACTGGCGGATGCCGGGTATCGATGGTGTTGAAGCTTCAAGACGCATCAAGGCTCAGCGGACGATATCGCGCATCCCGGCCGTGCTGATGGTTTCGGCATTTGAACGCGAAGAGGCGATGAGCGGGGTTGCCGACCATGAACTGGATGGTTTCCTCATCAAGCCGGTAAACGAGTCGCTGCTAATCGACTCTATCGCCACTATTTTTGGTGTCAAACCGGAGTATCCGAACTCCGATTTGCCGCCCGCGGCGGAGTATTTTCCTGCCGAGCTGGCGGGACGTCGGGTGCTACTGGTCGAGGATAACGAGGTAAACCGTGATCTCGCTACCGAATTGCTCGGCGATCTCGGCATCCAGGTCACGATCACCGTCAACGGCCGCGAAGGAGTCGATCGGGTAGCCGCCGAGCCGTTCGACTTGGTGCTGATGGACATTCAGATGCCGGTCATGGATGGACTGACGGCGACCAGGCTGATTCGGGCCGATAAACTCTTCGATAAACTCCCGATCCTCGCCATGACGGCCCACGCAATGAGCGGCGATCGCGAAAGAAGCCTGAATGCGGGAATGAATGACCATATCACCAAGCCGATCGATCCCAATCGGCTGCTGGCGGCGCTTATCCGATGGATGCCCGAGAAGTCCAGGGAACGGACCGAGGAGCGGCCCGAGCCAGTAGCAGCGCACGTGGATCCCGCGCCTGCCGAGGATAGCGTACCCGAACAGCTTCCTCCTTTTGACATCCAAGCCGCCCTGCTGCGAGCCAATGGCAAGCCCGCGTTGCTTCGCAAGTTGATGCTGGGATTTCGCAATCAATACACAAGTGCGATCTCCGATCTCAGTGAGCTTGTCGCTGCCGGGAGAGACGCAGATGCCGAAAGGCTCGCCCACTCACTCAAGAGTGTCGCCGCGATGTTGGAAGCCAGGGATCTGATGGGAGCGGCATCCTCGGTCGAGCATGCCTTCCGCTCCGGAGAGACAGCAAACCTTGATTCGTTGATCGCAACTCTGGAGAGCGCGCTTGCTCCGGCCATCGCCGCGGCCGATTCGTTGGATCGGAAGATGGCGGAACCAACGCGGACACGCTGATGCGAAACGCCGACATAGCCATGTACCATGCGAAGGCGTCAGGGAAGCATTCCTATCAAGTGTTCCGCCAGGAAATCGCCGCGCATGCGGTGGAACAACAAGTTTGGCGTGTCATCAGCGAGGGAGCCGTCTCGACTACGAGCAGGTCCAAATCACCTGACCGGAGATCTTAACGCTGCCGGGATCCTGCAGACCATTGAACTGGAATGAGCCCGAAGCATCCGGCTTAACGATCAGCGTGCCCACGCCGGTTGGAAATGCGAAGACATGAGTCTCCTGGTCACCAGGCACGGTGTCCACATCCATCTGTGTTGCGGTCAAGCCGGAGCCCGTATATGTGCCCGGGCCGCGATAAGGCCACGCCGCAACATCGGTCGAGAAGGTGTGGCCGCCGCCGACCGGCCCAGGATTGCCACCGGCCTCGTACGGTGGTATCGGCACGGCGAACGTCGCACCGCCCGAGTTCCCCGGCGCGTTGGTTCCGCCCTTCGCGACGCCGGCACACGTGGAAACTCCCAGGCGATCGTCATAGGTCCCGGTGAATGCCAGGCCTCCGCTGATGGTGACGGTCGCGTGCAAGACTGCCATCTTCGGCAAGTTTGCCAAGTCTGCCTTAACCGGCCCCTGTGCCGGCACGATTGCCGAAACAAGCAAGACGACGGCCACAGTCGACGCCGCACCCGTCAATACCTTCCCTACAGTCGCGACGTGCATATTTGCCTCCCCTTGTCGAGACGGCCTGTTTCTTCCGGCCGCCCTGACCGTCGCCCGTCTCCGCCGGCCCCGTCATCATCGACAATGGGCCGAACCCAAAGCGCAATCCGTCTTCTATAATGGGTGCTATGCATTGGACGTGTCCATGTTGTTGTCGCTTTCCCAAGGCGTGTTCCGTGGAGTTGAGCAGGCGTGCTCCGTGGAATTGACCGTCGCGATGCAGATTCACTTCCGCAGTTAATCTTTGAAGCTCATTGCAGTCCCTCATCGCACTCCATCGACAGGCCATAGCCTCTGGGCACGCAGCTCTGCGCTTGCATTCAGGCAATCGGCGATCTCCAGATCACGCATGAAGTTGAAGCAAGTTTGTGGACAAGTTTTGCGGATAGAGTTTGCAGACAAGAATGGAATCGGTAACCATGCGGACTGAGCCTCGCGCACTCGAACTCGGCATATCGCTTACGGACAGGATCGGCAAGACGCCGCTCATCCGCCTCGATCAGGCCGTGCGTGGGCTGGAGGGCATTACCCTGCTGGCGAAGGCCGAGTGGCTGAATCCGGGCGGCAGCGTGAAAGACCGCGCGGCTGCGTCGATGGTTCGCGATGCGCAGACGACCGGAAGGCTCGTAGCGGGTAAGACGATTCTGGAGGCGACCAGCGGCAACACGGGAATTGCTCTCGCGATGATCGGCGCGGCTTCAGGCTATCCAGTGTTGCTGGCGATGCCGTCGAACGTTTCGCCGGAGCGCAAGCGAATCTTAAAGGCGTACGGCGCACAGGTGGAGTGGACCGATCCGAACCAGAGCTCCGATGGCGCCATTCGCCGCGCGCGTGAGCTGGCCGGCAACGATCCGGAACGCTACTGCTATCTCGATCAATATTCCAACGACGCCAACTGGCAGGCGCATTACCGGACCACGGCGCCGGAGATCTGGGAGCAGACTGCGGGACGGGTGACGCACTTTGTCGCCGGCCTTGGCACCAGCGGCACGTTCATGGGCACTTCGCGCAAGTTGAAGGAGCTGAATCCCGCGACTCAAGCCGTCAGCATGCAGCCGGACTCGCCGTTTCATGGTTTGGAGGGGCTCAAGTACATGCCCACGTCGATTGTGCCGGCAATCTACGATCCTTCGCTCGCCGATCGTGCGCTGGAAGTGGAGACGGAAGCTGCCTACGCGATGGTCAAGCAACTTGCCCGCGAGGAGGGCCTGCTGGTGGGCATCTCTGCCGCGGCAGCCGTGGTGGCCAGCGTGCAGATTGCACGCGAAGAGCTAGCAGCGGGCCGCGAGGCGGTGATCGTCACGGTGCTCCCGGATTCGGCCGACAAATATCTGAGTGAGCGTTTCTGGGAGGAAGCCTGAGCGTGCTGCGCATCGGCAAGGCCGCCTACGAGGCAATTCGCGCGCACGGCGAGGAGACCTATCCACACGAGTGCTGCGGTGCGCTGCTTGGCCGCTCTACGGCGGAAGGCTGGCAGATTGAAGCGGCAATCAAAGCGGGTAATACGCGGACCGATTCGGCGCACAATCGCTATCACATTGCGCCCGCGGAGCTGGTGAAGATCGAGCGGGAGGCGCGGCAACAGGGGCTGAGCATTGGAGGGTTTTACCACTCGCATCCCGACCATCCGGCGCAATGGTCGCAGACCGATTTCGCCGAGGCGCATTGGTTAGGCTGTTCTTATGTCATTACTGCTGTTGCGCAGGGCAACGCTGCAGTCACGAATTCGTTTTTCCTGGCTGGCACGACGGAAGAAGACAAGCGTTTTGAGCCGGAGACGATTGAAGTCAACGAGTAGACTCCCCGATTGCGCCGCCCGGTGCGACTGGAGCATCGAACAGAAGGAAGAAGAGGAACGGAATCCATGAAGATTTTTATTCCGACGCCGTTGCGGCAATTTGCCGGAGGCAAGGATACCGTGGAAGTAAGCGCGCCCAGCGTTGCCGCCGCGCTCGATGAGCTGACGCAGGCGCATCCCGACTTGCGCAAGCATCTGTTTACCGGCGACGGCAAGGTGCGCGCATTTGTGAATGTGTATCTCAACGACGAAGACGTGCGCTATCTGCCCGAGAAAGACGGCACTAAAGTCGCCCCCGGCGACACGCTCTCGATCATCCCGTCGATTGCGGGTGGGAGCTATAGCATTTTTCGGATTGGTACAGAGTGCTGTCACGAACGTCTGTGGGCATTTTCATTGAGAAAATGCCCATGCAGGCCTTTTCGCGGCTCTGCGGGAATCCGAAAAATGCCTTAGCGCGGGCGGTTGCAAGCAGGATGAGCTTTTTGACTGAAGAGATACAGCGGACGGGTCGAGAGTCGGCCGGAACCATTCGCGGGACGGAAGCAGGAAGGAAAAATTATGGCAGCCACAATCGCACAAGTAGAACTGCCCCAGCTGACCACAGACGAACTCGCCCGTTACTCACGCCACCTGATCCTGCCTGAAGTGGGCGAGGAGGGCCAGCGCAAACTCAAGGCAGCACGCGTGCTCTGCGTCGGTACGGGCGGGCTGGGCTCGCCGCTCGCGCTCTACCTGGCTGCTGCAGGCGTCGGCACTCTCGGCCTCGTCGACTTCGACGTTGTGGAAGCAAGCAACTTGCAGCGGCAGATCATTCACTCGACGGCTGACATCGGCCGCAAGAAGCTGGACTCGGCCGAGGAAAAGCTCAAGGCGTTGAATCCTGCATTGAACGTTGTGAAGCACGAGACGCTGCTTTCGAGCGCCAACGCACTCGACATCCTCAAGGACTACGACGTCGTCGCTGACGGCACCGACAACTTCCCCACTCGCTACCTTGTGAACGATGCCTGCGTGCTGCTCGGCAAGCCCAATGCCTATGGCTCCATCTTTCGTTTTGAGGGCCAGGCCAGCGTCTTCGCCGCGAAGAACGGCCCTTGCTACCGCTGCCTCTATCCCGAGCCGCCGCCGCCGGGGCTGGTGCCTAGCTGCGCGGAGGGCGGAGTGCTGGGAATTCTGCCCGGGCTGGTCGGCGTCATCCAGGCCACAGAAGTGATCAAGCTGATTCTCGGCAAAGGCGAGCCGCTGATCGGCCGCCTGCTGCTGGTGGACTCGCTCAGCATGCGTTTCCGCGAACTCAAGCTGCGCAAGAATCCTGAATGCCCGGTCTGCGGCGATCACCCAACGGTTACTCAGCTCATCGACTACCAGCAGTTCTGCGGAATCGCACCTGCAACGGAAAAGGAACCAACTGTGAAAAACGGAGTCCCGCAACTCAGTGTGCAAGATTTGAAGCGGCGCCTGGATGCAGGCGATGACCTGTTCATCCTCGATGTGCGCGAGCCATTCGAATACAAGATTGCCAATATCGGCGGAACACTGATTCCGCAGAATGAAGTGCCGCAGCGTCTTGGAGAGATCGACCGCGACCGCGAGATCGTGGTGCAGTGCAAGTCCGGCGGCCGCAGCCAGCGCATCGCCGAGTTTCTCAAGCAGTCCGGCTATCCCAAAGTGGCGAATCTCGCCGGTGGGATTCTCGCCTGGTCCGATCAGATCGATTCAACCGTGCCCAAATACTGAAACCGAGGGCAAGAGATATTGACTGCCGGCGTTTTGCTTTCTTCGATTGGCAGGCATGTCTGGGCAGGCGCGTCTGGGCAGACGTGTCGAGATCAGTGCCCTGCCGGCGCCCGGCCGGCGAGTTTGAAGGGCTTGGTCAACAGAATGAGCGGCGCGGCAATCAGCGTGACCACGCCAATCACCGTAAAGCAGTCCATGAACGCGAGCAGGTGGGCGTGCGCCTGGAGCTGGCCGTAGTAATACGCATAGGCAGCACGTTGCGCATCGGCAGGCGAGAAGCCGCGCGCGTGCAAAAACGCAGCGGACTGGCTAACCTGCTGCTGTAGTCCTGCCGAGGTCGCGGTGAGGTTGCTGCCGATTCTGGCCTGGTGAAAGCTGAAGCGGCGCTCCGACATGGTGCTGATAAACGCAATGCCGAAGCTGCCGCCCCAGTTGCGGAAAAAATTCGTGATGGACGAAGCCTTGTTGTTCTGGTCGGGACGGAGCTGCGAATAGGCAATGACAGACAGAGGCACAAAGAAAAAAGCATAGCCAAGCCCCTGCAGCGCGCGCGCCCAGGCGTAGTGCGCGTAATCCGTCGCGAGCGTGAAGTGGCTGTAGTGAATGAAAGAGATGCCGGCTACTGAAACCGCGCCAAGCAAAAGAATGCGCGGAGGAACAATGCCGCGCTGCACGAGCTGCGCACCAACCGGCGCCAGCAGCGTGATGACGAATGCGCCGGGCCCCAACACCAGTCCGGCATCGATGGCGCGATAGCCATAGAGCGATTGCAGCATCTGCGGAATCATCGTCGTCGATCCGAACAGACCGAAGCCGAAGAGGAAATAAAAGATACAGGCAATTGCAAAATTGCGCGTGCCGAGCAGGCGGAACTCGATTACTGGATCTTTCTGGTTCAGCTCCCAGACGACCGCGGCGACCAGGCAGAAAATCGCAACCGCGAACATCGAGGTGATGAACCGCGAGCCGAGCCAGTCGTCAATCTGGCCGCGGTCGAGCGGAATCTCCAGTGCCGCCGACCCGAGACCGATCAGCGCAATACCGATGCCATCTATGCGCAGCCGGCCGTGGGCGTCGCGCACGGTCTTGCGTTCCGCGGCGAAGGCCGGCGGATCGTGGACGAAGCGGGTCGTGAGATAGATCGAGAGCAGCCCGACAGGAATATTGATAAAGAAAACCCAGCGCCAGTTGTAGTTGTCCGTGATCCAGCCGCCCAGCACCGGGCCGATGGCGGGCGCCGTAACAATGGCCACCGTGTACAGCGCGAATGCCATCGCGCGCTTGTGCGGGGGAAAAGTATCGACGAGGATCGCCTGCTCGACTGGCGCCAGGCCGCCCCCACCGATCCCCTGCAGCACGCGCGCCAGCAGCATGATGGAGAGGCTGGGCGCGATTCCGCAGAAAAACGACGTGATGGTAAAGAGCGCGACACAGGCCAGGTAGTAATTCTTACGCCCAAGCACGCGCGAGAGCCACGCGGAGAGCGGAAGAACCACGGCGTTGGCCACCAGATAGGTGGTGAGGATCCACGTGACTTCATCGAACGACCGGCCCAGCCCGCCGGCGATGTAAGGCAGCGAGACGTTAGCGATCGAGGTGTCAAGCAGCTCCATGAACGTGGCCAGAGTGACCGTCAGCGCGATGACCCAGGGGTTGACGGCGGCACGGCGAACCGCTCCGGCCGGGGGAGCGGGTGCAACAGCAGTGGCCATTTTGGAGTCCTGCAATGGAAATGTGAGACCGATCGGTCTCATTTTGTATTCGATTCGCGAACTCTGCGGCAGATTCGTGTCTTTTTTCGGTTTATAATTATGTGCGCGATTGCTGCTGATCATATTGTGAGCGCTACGGGCGAAATCAGGGCTGAGACGGCCAGAGCTTCGGCCCAAGTTTGACCAAGGCCCGGACGCGGGAGGATCGCATGTCAAAAGGCGAAGCGACGCGGCAGCGCATCGTGGCGAAGGCGGCGACGATCTTTAATACCCGCGGTATTGAAGGCTGTTCCATCCAGGATGTCATGGAGGCGACCGGCCTTGAGAAGGGCGGAATTTACCGCCACTTTGCGAACAAGGATGAATTGGCGGTAGCGGCCTTCGACTATGCCTGGCGCGCGGCTTTCAAGAAGAGGGTCGCGGGGATCGATTCGCCTGCCAACAGCATCGACCGGCTCAAGCGATTCATTGACAACTTTATCGAGCAGCCGCCGCCGGTCGCGGGCGGATGTCCGCTGATGAACACGGCGATTCAATCCGATGACGGCAATCCTCTGCTTCGCGCCCGCGCCACGAAAGCTCTCGCGCAATGGCGCAACCGGCTGGCGAAGATCATCGAGCAAGGGAAGCGGAAAAAAGAGATCCGAGGCATAGTCAAGCCCAAGCAACTCGCGACGTTCCTGGTCGGCTCGCTCGAGGGAGCGCTCATGATTTGCCGGTTGGAGCGCAACCGCAAGGCGCTCAAGGAAGCCCGGCGGTTCCTCTCGAGTTATCTCGATACAATGGCGCGATCGCCGCGCCGCAGTAAGCGCTAAAAAGCCTCGCCCAGCCTAAGAACCTTTGCCGAGCCTAAAAAGTTGCCGTGCATTGTCCAAATCAGAAACAATTTCCTTTGAAAATTTGCAACTGGTTAGACCAATGCCCGGCATGCAATCCGGGTTGTTTCAGGCTTCACTTTAACGGTTTTTGCTGACAATCAGCCCGGGAGCAGACTTTTTTCTTGACAGCCGCAAAGCTGCGTGACGATAATTCGGGCGATTTGAGGTCAGACCACTTGACCACCGCTATTTCTTGACTTCCCTTCCGGCTCTGCTCGTTTCCGCGGGAAACTTCTGGAGGCTGTCGCCATGCGTCGCATTGCCGTCGCGGTAATTTCTGCTGTGTGCTTTTTTTCATGTTTGGTTCTCCCGGCCCAAACCCCCATCGCTCTTCCCTTCACCATGACCACGCTCGGCGGCACTTCGCCCATGGCGGCAACTGCCGGCACACAGTGTCCCAATCTGCCGGCAGGCGTGGTGTCGACGGACGCGCTCGGTGACGGCTGCCTCGCCGTGAACGGCATCTTCGGCAACAGCGGCAGCCCCTACAGCGGGGTGGTGGTCGACGCCTACGGCAACGTGTTCATGAACGACGACATCAAGGGAACGCTGCACATGATCAATCCGAATTCCGGAATCATGACAGCAGTGGCCGGCGGCGGCACGGCCTGCGCGAGCAAAATCGATTCTTCAGGTGACGGATGCGCGGCGGCAACGGGTACGCCGGTTGCGCCGATCGAAGACGCGCGCGGCGTTGGGATCGATCCTTACGGCAACATTCTGCTCGCCGGTTACAACGATCACTTTGTGCACCTGATCTGCCGCGCTGCATCTCCTCTATGCGGAAGCGCGACGCCATCGGCCGCGGCGCCCATCCAGATTGCAATCGGCGATATGGGCCTGGTGGCGGGCTGCGCCTATTCAAGCGGCTCCAGCGGCGTAACCGGCGCCGGCACGGACAATACCCCGGGATTCACCATCGACGGCTCCAGTGTGGCAGGATTTTCGAATGCTGGCGGCAGTTCGAGTGCGTGTTCGACGTCTCTGGGTGAAGTGGATCAGCCGCGCGGCGTAACCGCCGACGCATACGGCAACGTGTTTTACGCAGACACGGCAAGCGAGCGCTGGCGCGTGGTTCTCGGACCGCAGACGTACAACGGCGTGACCAATCCTTTGTGGGCTGCGCTCTCGCTGAACTCCGCGTGGTCCACCCTGCACGCGGGTTACGTGTACACGGTCGCCGGCATCACCACGGCGGCGACCACAAAGGGCGCTTCTTGCGCGGGCGGCGGAACTGCGACTGATACGGTGGGCGATGGCTGCCTGTTCACCGCAGCCAGCGTCTTCGCCAGCACCAGCGACGCACAGGGCGTGGGAGCGGACGCGGCCGGAAATATGGTGTTCACCGATGCAGGCAATGGGCTGTTGCGCGTGCTGTTTGTGAGCGGCGCAGGCACGGCCGGCGCAGCGATGACTAACGCAATCGAGGCAAACAACTCCGGCGACACGCCGCAGACGGGATTTGTCTACTCGCTCGCTGGAGCGGGCAGCACCGGTGGCATCTCCACCGCGCCTGCCCTGGGCAACAGCCGGACAAAACTCGATTCATCCACAACCAAACTTACCGTAAGCCCACAGGGCAACATCTTCGTCGGCGACAAGACGCGCGTTCTCTTCTACGACATCAATACCGGCTACATTCGCATCCTGTTTACTTCGGCGTCTGGCAATGTTGCGCAGAATTCCTACTGCAGCGGTTCGTCGGGCCCGGTTTCGCTGAGCGCGTACAGCGACGGCTGCCCCGCAGCGGACGCAGAGTTCGGCAACAGCAACGGGCTGAGTGTCGGCGTTGACGGCGAAGGCAATCTCTACTTCGACGATGGCAACAGCAACTCCGCACAGGAGCTGGTGCGCAAGGCGGCGGCGCAGGGTTTCACGCCGCTGGCGCTCGAAACAGCGCGGCAGCAGATCTTTGAATCGCACATCGACAACGCGACTTCCGCGACTTCCACGGCTGCGCTCAGCGCGAATCCCGATTTCTCTGCCGGAACCCCGGCGTGCACTCTCAACGCCGATCACACCGCCGACTGCATGGTGACGGTGACGACCACTCCTTCGGCGGCCGGTGTGCGCTCGGCCACGTTGACGGTTGCAAACGCTTCGGCCGGCGCAAGCGCGAGCCTTGCTCTGGATTCTTCGGTCTCTGGATCGGCCCTTGCCTTCGATCACGTGACGACGACTACCAACAGCACCACCACTCCGGTTGCGCCCACGACGAATGCATTGCTCAGCGGCATTACGCCCGCCGGCGTGGCTGCGGACGGCGCGGGCAACGTGTATGCGGCCAGCGGCACTGCGGTCATTGAATCTGTCGCGGGAACGGCATATACGCTTTCCACTTCATCCAGCACTCCGATTGCGCTGCCGGCAGCACCGGATCAAATTGCCGTTGACCCGACGGGCAACGTCTACGCGGTGAATCCCTCGACGGCCGGCATTCAAGAACTCGCAGTGTCCGCCGCAGGAACTCCCTCAGCTTATACGCTCACTTCCGTTGCCTACGCGCCGTGCGCTGGATGCACCGCCGCACCGAATGGCGTCGCGGCCGATGCCGCGGGCAATGTGTACGTGGCCGACGCGCAGAGCACGGAGGGCAACTCAGCCGTGTACAAGCTGGCGCCGGCGGGAGGCGCGACTCGCGAGCAGATCACTGTGGGCAGTGGATTCTCCAATCCTGTTTCGCTGGCGGTCGATCTCTCGGGGAACGTGTTCGTTGCCGACAAGGGTGCGGGCGCCGTGTACAAGCTCGAGCCCACAACAGCCGGATCATACGCGCAGACCACTGTACTTTCGAGCGTGATTCCTGTTGCCGTCGCAACCGATGCCGCGGGCGACGTCTATGTGCAGGACGAAAGCAGCGACTCCGTGATCGAAGTGCCGGTGAGCGGCATCGAGACGCAAATCCTGACCGGACTGCAGAATCCGACCGGCGTGGCCATCGACGGATTCGGCAACCTCTACAGCGCCGACGCAAAAAATGCGAGCATCACGCAGGTGCTGCGTGACGCGGGTTCGTATGGGTCGACCTCCACGCCGATCACCAGCATTGCCGGCACGCTCACCAACGTGGGCAACCTGATTGCGACGGGCACCGCGCAGACGGCGGCGAGCGCCTTCACGCTTTCGACCACCGGATGCACCATTGGAACAAGCGGTGTCGTAAATCCGGGCCAGGCATGCCAGGTTTCGGCCCAATTATCGCAGGCTTCGCTCGCAAATCCCGGCGCCACCTATACAGACACGTTGTCGTTCCTCGCCGCACCTACCATCGGCTCGGTGACGTTCAATGACATTGTGCCCGCGGGACCGACTTCGATGACGCTCAGTGGGCCATCGACCGTGCTCTTTGCCGCGAGTGGCACTGAAGCCACGTTCACTATTTCCGTGACCGGCATCGCCTCGCCCAATGGCAGCCCCGTCTCCGTCACCGTGAGCTCGGTCACCACGTCAGGCAACTCGGTCGTGTACTCGGCAACGCCTACTCTGAACGCAAGCGGCGTTGCAACCGTGAACTTGTCAGGACTCGCTGCCGGCAACTACGCGATTGCCGCGAGCTACGCGGGGGTTGCGAACACGTACTCACCGTCGAGCGCATCGGCGGCATTCACGATCGATCAATACGTGGCCACGGGCGACACGCGCACCGTCACCGAGCCATCGTTCCCGGCAGTCTGCCAGCAGCTCACGGCGAATATCGCCATGGTGAACAATGACATTCCCACTTCAGCCGACGCGACCGTCACCAATCCCGATGGCGCGCGCATCCAGGCCGCGCTGAATGCTTGCACGGGTGCAGGGCAAGCAGTCGAGCTCTCCGTGGGCAGCGGCGGCAATGATGCCTTCCTCAGCGGCCCGCTCTCCATGCCGTCCGGCGTCACGCTGCTGGTCGATCCGGCGGTCGTGCTCTTCTTCTCGCGCAACGTGCAGGACTACGACACCACGCCCGGCACGCACACCTGCGGCACGGTGAACAACGACAGCGCCACAGCAAGCTGCCTGCCGCTCATCGGTGTTCCCAACGGCTCCAGCAACGTTGGCATTATGGGCTTCGGCAAACTGGATGGCCGCGGCGGCGACACGTTGATCAACGCCTTCCCGTCAAGCTTTGCGGGCCAGAGCTGGTGGGGCCTCTCGTCGATCGCCAATGGCGGCGGCAACCAGCAGAATCCGCGCTTCGTCCAGTTGGACGGCGGCTCGAGCAACATCACGCTCTACAAAATCACCATCCGCAACTCGCCGCTCTTCCACGTGTCGACAACCGGCGCGGTCAACAACTTCACGGCGTGGGACATCAAGATCATCACGCCCACCAGCTCGCGGAATACCGACGGCATCGACCCCGGCAACGCGACGAACTTCACGATCACACGCTCCTGGATCTCCGACGGCGATGACAACGTCGCGGTGGGCGGCGCGGGAACATCGTCTCCTGCCGCGAACATCTCCGTCACCAACAACCGTTTGTTCGCCGGGCACGGCGAATCGATCGGCAGCTACACCGAGGCCGGCGTCAGCAATGTTCTTTTCGATAGCAACATGCTCTCCGGCAACGGCACTGCCGGCGCGGGCAGCTCCATCAACGACACCGCCGACAGCAACTCAACCGGCCTCCGCATCAAATCCGGCTACGATCGCGGCGGCGTGGTCACCAACATTCAGTACTCCAATTCGTGCTTCCAGGATCACAAAGCCGAAATCGTCTTTAGCCCCAACTACGAAGCCACGACCGGCACTGCGAGCCCGAACTTCGAAAACATCCTCATGCAGAATCTCGCGTTCCTTACGGAAGGGACGTCGCAGTTCACCGGCACGAACAACAATGGAACCATCTTCCCGCTGGGCATCACACTGGACAACGTGACCTTCCCCGGCACGTATCCGGCGTCGGAGTTCAGCCCGTCGCCGACCAATGTGGCGATGAGCTACGGCCCCGGCCAGGTCGCGAGCGACTTCATTACCGACTACGCGACGTTTGTGGGCACCAACGGCAACACGGTGACCAACAATATTACGGAAACCAGTCTCGTTCCGCCGCAGTGCAGCTTTACGTACATCGCGCCGGAGCTGACGGGGCCGAACGGAGTTCCACAGGCGATCACCGAGGGCCAGAACGCAACGGCGATGGTCATTCTGACGCCGGCGGTCGGCGGAGCGGCGTATCCCACTGGAACAATCACGCTGACCGATGCACTTACCAGCAGCACCACGACCGTGACGTTGCCCGGCGGCACGGATACCGTGTCCGTTCCGCTGACCGGCCTTGCGCCCGGAACGCATACCTTCACTGCTACATATTCGGGCGACTCGAACTACACGCTCACCGCAGGGCAAACCGTTTACTCGACCACCGCAGCCTACACGATCACGGTGAACGCGGGCACACTCGGCAGCACGACGACGACGCTCTCCGGCGTTCCCAGCTCCGTGTCGTATGGCACATCGTTCACGGCGACGGCGACCGTCACCGGCAGCAATCCCACCGGCAGCGTAGAGTTCATCGTCAACGGAACGGTCTTCGCGACGGCCGCGCTGAGCTCGGGCAGCGCATCGGCCACACTGACCCTGCCCTACAGCACCAGCGCGTACAGCATCTACGCCGTCTATAGCGGCGATGGCGCGAATGACGGCTCGGCATCTAGCGCGTCCAGCGTGACAGTTACGCCTGCGCTCACCACTACCGCGCTCTCCGCCAGCACCACAACATCAACGCTTGGCCATCCTGTGTCGGTCACAGCCACCGTCAGCTCTTCTGTCGGCGCGCCGTCGGGAACGGTGACCTTCAGCTACACCACCAGCGGCAGCGCAACGCCGCAGCCGGTCACCGCAACACTCGTCGCGAGTTCCACTCCGAACACGTCCGTCGCGACCACGGCCATCGATCTGCCCATCGGCACCGATAACCTGACCGCGACCTACGCCGCAAGCGGCAGCTTCGCGGGCTCGGCCTCCGCGCCCATGACGTTCACGGTGACGCAGGGAACCATCCTTCCGCTTCCCAACAATCCCATTCCGCTCGCCTACACCATGACCACGCTCGCCGGCGGCGCCAGCGCTAACTGCGCGGCAGCCACTGACAGCTTCGGCGACGGATGCCCGGCGTCATCGATCGTCTTCGCGGGCTCGGTGGATCTGCGCAGCGTTGCAGCCGATCCCTTCGGCAACGTGTATCTGACGGACGCGGTCGCCAGCCTGGTACGCCGCATCTCGCCCAACGGCATCATCAGCAATTTTGCCGGCAAGGTCAGCGGCTCGGCCTGCGCGCCCACGGCCACCGCGGGCTGCACGCCCACGCAAGTCAGCCTCGACAAGCCGCGCGGCGTTTCCTCCGACGCGCAGGGCAACATCTACATCGCGGGCTACGACAGCCATGAAGTGTTCAAGGTGAGCGTGTCGACTGGACTGATGTACCTCGTGGCGGGCACCGGTTCCGCTGGCAGCTCGGGTGACGGCGGCCCGGCTTCGGTTGCGCAGGTCAATGGGCCGCGCGGCGTCTGGGCTGACACCGCCGGCAACATCTACATCGCCGACAGCGGCAACAACAAAATCCGTGTCGTCGATCCAACCGGCACCATCCACACCTTTGCCGGAAACGGCAGCACCACTTCGTCCGGCGACGGAGGACTCGCCACAGCGGCCGGCATCGATAACCCGCAGGGCGTGATGACCGACGCGAATCTGAACGTCTATATCGCCGACTCGCAAAAGATCCGCGTGGCCTGCGTCACCTGCGGCACTGGCTCGCCTCTCGATACGTTGCTGGCGACGCTCGGCATCACTTCTCCGCAGAACGGAGACATCTACACCGTCGCCGGCGGCGGCAGCGCTTCCGGTCCGTATCCGACGCTTGCAACCAATGTGAGCATGAGCCCGCAAAAACTGGCCATCGACACGAGCAGCAACATTTACATCTCTGACGGAACCGGCGTGGCGTGGTTCCTCGATGCGCACACTGCTTACATTCGTCCGATCGCAGGCAAGACCACCACCAATTGCTCTACTGCAACCGACAGCTTCGGCGACGGATGCCCGGCCACACAAGCGGTGATCGGCGATGGCGGCAACGGGATCGGAGTCGGCGTCGATGCGCTCGGCGACGTCTACGTCTCCGATACGCTCAACGCCCGAATCCGCAAGGTCACCACGGGACTTGCTTCGCCCGCCACCGCGACTGCATCGACTGCGACCCAGCCCGTCGAGCTGCACTTCATCGCGGGGGACAGCCTCGCCGGTTCCAACGGCCTTTCAGTGAACTCGACCGAGTGGTCGCTCGGCACGCCAACCTGCACCACGAATTCCGATGGAACCTCCGACTGCCTGCTCTCATTGAGCTTCACTCCCGCGGTTCCCGGTGCGCGCGACACCGGCCTCACGGTCAACAGCACGGAAGGCAACGTCGCATTCCTCGGCTTGACGGGCAGCGGCCTCGGCTCCGGCGCCACGCTCGATCCGGCGACACAGATCAGCTTCGGCTCAGGTCTCGCCGTCGCCGGACTCGCAGCAGACAACGCGGGCAACGTCTACGTGGCGGATACGAACAGCAAGCAGGTCCTCCGCTACGCAGGCGCGTCACAATCGCAGGGTGCAAGCGCAACCGGAACATCGCTCGCGACCTTCCAATCGCCGGGCGCAGTTGCTCTCGATCCGCGCGGCTATGTGTACGTGGCCGACACCGCCGCTGGAACGGTGACGGCGATCTCACCCTCAGGAACTTCGACCGTTCTGCCCTTCACCTTCACCACGCCCGCCGGCCTCGCCGTCGACGCTCTCAACAATCTCTACGTCTCCGATTCGTCGGCCAAACTTGTTTATCAGATCGATCCGATCAGCAACGCCGAGCGCACGCTGGCACTGGGCGCGCTGGTTTCACCCAGCGGTCTCTCGATCGATCCCAACGGGAATTTGCTCGTCGCCGATCCGGGCGCGCCGGCAATCTATCGCTACAGCCTGCAAACCAACACCGCTGTCACGGTGCCGACCTCGGCGACAGCGCCCTCGGCAGCGCTCACCGACGCTGCCGGCAATCTCTTAGTTGCCGACAGCGCGGACATCCTCGCAGTCCCGGCCAGTAGCAACAGCCCGTCCTTCACCGTTGCCAGCCTCACGCCGGCTGCGCTCGCCATCGACTCCGCCGGCGATCTCTACACCGGCGCGACCGGCGGCGTGCTCAAGCTTGCGCGGACGCAGGGATTCGTGCAGTTCAGCACGTCGGAGGCGCCGCAGACCGTGAACCTACTCGAGTCGGGCAATCAGGTCTTCAGCGGAACCTCGTTCAGCCAGACCGATACCTCCGACTACAGCCTTACGCCGACAGACACAACCGACTGCACACTGAACATGAGCGGCGCGGGAACGCTGGCGGTCGGCGGGGTGTGCCCGCTTTCGGCTGCCTACACGCCAACCACCTTCTCCACCACAACAGATACAGTTACCTTCAACGGCAACCTCACCAACGCCGCGCTGTCGTCTCCGTCGCTGGTCCAGCTCACGCTCACTGGACCCTCCACGCCGCCCGCGTCCACCATCACGCTGGGCGCGTTCTCGCCGGCATCGCCGGTCTACGGCCAGCCGGTCACGCTCAGCGCCACGGTCTCTGGTTCTTCCATCACCCCAACGGGTACTGTGGTCTTCACCGTCGATAGCGGAACCTACAACGCCACGCTCAACAACGGCGCGGCAACGGCAATCGTCACCGGCCTCACTGCCGGATCGCACTCCGTCTCCGCGGCATACACCAGCACCAACGGCTATGCCTCGGTAACTTCGTCCACGGCGACGCTCGTGGTGGGCCAGGCAACTCCCGTTGTCACCTGGGCCACGCCGATGGCGATCACTTACGGCACGGCACTCAGCGGAACGCAACTCGACGCCAGCGCGAATATCTCGGGCACACTCGCTTACACGCCTGCGGCCGGCACGGTGCCCAACGCAGGAACGCAGACGCTCTCTGTGCTGTTTACGCCTGGCGATACTACCGACTACAAATCGGTGACGCAGACGGTGCAGCTTGTCGTCAATCAGGCTTCGTCGTCTTTGATGCTCACAGCGAATCCGAATCCTGCCGCGCAAGGCAAACCGGAACTTCTGACGGCGGCGGTGACGGGCGCAGGCCAGCCAACGGGAACAGTCGTCTTCCTCTCCGGCTCGACCACGCTGTGCACGGCAACTCTTTCCTCCGGAACCGCCACTTGCAGCTTCACGCCTGTAATCTCAGGCGCGCTCGCCATCTCGGCGCAGTACCAGGGTGACACCGATCACACCGGCTCGTCCGCGAGCCTTACGCTGAATGTCTACGATACTTCGATCTCGCTGCAGTTCTCGAGCACGCAGCTCACCTACCCAGGTGCGACCAATGTCACGGTATGCGTGACAGGCGCGACGAAGGCCACACCCACTGGCACCGTCCAGATCCTCGACGGAACCACCGTCTTGACCACGCTTACGCTCCAGGGCAACGGCTGCGCCTACTGGTACATCTCGCCCGGACTGAGCGCGGGCACGCACACCATGACCGCCGTCTATTCAGGTGACAAGAACAATCCGCCGGGAACCTCCGATCCAACTGTGCTGACCGTCAGCCCGGTTCCGGTGAACATGTCCGTCTCGTGCTGGAACTCCTCGTTCCCGTATGGCGGCAACTACCAGTGCACCGTCAACGTGAGCTCGAACGCGGGTTCGGCGCAGGGCAACATCACCTATAGCTACGACGGCGGCGCGCCCGTCGCCGTTCCCATCAGCAATGGGAACGCCGGGTTCACCATCACGAAACCAGTAGTGGGCAACCAGAGCGTCGTCATCGGTTACGCGCAGCAAACCAACTACGCGGCTGCGGCATCGCAAACCGAAAACTTCACGGTGACCCCTGCTCCGGTGAATGTGTCGCTCTCGCCGTCGACCTACTACACAACCGTCGGCACGAACGTCACGTTCTCGGCCGCAGTCGCGTCGTGGAGCGCCGGACCGCCCAATGACAATGGAGCTGTCTCGTTCTACGATGGCTCAACATTGCTGGCAACGGTCCCAGTGAACAGCAGCGGCCAGGCCAGCTACTCCACCACCCACCTCCCGGTGGGCAGTCAGACCATTACCGCGACCTATGCTGGGGGCACGAACTACGCATCCGGCTCGGCAAGCGCAACCATCACGATTGTGCAATGAAGTTTGGGGGGAGGAACGCACAGGCCGTGGAGAGAAGAACCTCCGCGGCCTCCGCTGGGCGAGCGAGTCAGAATGACCGCGTTGATCGGTATTGATCGGTCGACTTCGCGTCGCTTTTTGTGTTCGCCTACGACGCTACAACCCTCGATCTGCACGATCACTACGCTGGAAAAAGGCAGAAACTGGATCGCAGTTCCGGCTGGCGCGGCCCATTTGTCCACCGCGGAAGGCAACATGCAGCCGCTCGCAATTCCCACTGACCGGCAGCCGTGCATGTTGAAATAGAAGGAAATGACAGCGAAGGAACGCATTTCCCGCAAACTCACTCTGGCCGCATTCGTCCAGGCTGCTCTCATTCCCGCTGCACTCGTCCCAGTTGCACTCATTCCGGCCGTCCTCATTTTGACGGGCTCGGTCGCGAGGTCGCAGCAGCGTCCGCCGGCGGTTCCGCTGATCGCTTACAACCCGTACTTCAGCGTCTGGTCCATGGCCGACAAGCTGACCGACCAGGACACGAAGCATTGGACGGGCACGCCGCAACCGATCGCTGGTCTCGTGCGCATCGATGGCAAGACCTACCGCTTCATGGGCGCGCGGCCGCGTGATCTTCCCGCGATGGAGCAAAAATCGCTCGAAGTGACACCGACGCACACGAACTACACCTTTGAAGCCGATGGCGTGACGCTGCGTGTGAGTTTTTTCACCCCGTCGTTTTTCTGGGATCTCGACACGCTCTCACGGCCGGTGACCTATCTCGAGTTCAGCGCGACGGCGCAGGGCATCCATGACGTTTCGCTTCTTGTCTCGGTTGATCCGGTGATCGCGGTCAACACGCCGGACCAGGAAGTCACGTGGGGCCGGGCGCGCGCCGAAGGCATGACGGTTTTGAACGCCGGCTCTGTCGACCAGCGCGTGCTGGGCCGCGCCGGCGACAACCTGCGCATCGACTGGGGCTATTTTCACCTGGCTGTACCGGACTCCGCAGAGTCCCGCACCGTTCTCTCGCAGGATGCAGTGAGTAGCTTTTCGGAAACCGGAAACCTGCCGACCGCCGACGAATTCGACATACCGCGCACGCCGCACGACCATGCCGCTGCGCTCGCCGTCGAATTACCCATGGGCAAAGTCTCCGCCGCGCCCATCAGACGTCATCTGCTGCTGTCGTATACCGAGGGCTATGCGATCGAGTACCTCGGCCGCAAGCTCCATCCCTACTGGCAGCGCAACGGGATGACCGTCGAGCAGATGCTTGCTGAAGCAGACGCTCACTATGCCGAACTCGAAGAGCGCGGGCAGCATTTCGATCGTGACCTGACCGCCGGCCTCAACGCCGCAGGTGGAGCGGACTACGCCCAGCTCGCCATTCTGGCCTACCGGCAGACGCTTGCCGCGCACGGATTTGCCGCCGACCTCGATGGCACGCCGATGCTCTTTCCCAAGGAGAATTTTTCCAACGGCTGCATTTCGACGGTCGACGTGTTGTACCCGTCCGCGCCGTTCTTCCTCTTCTTCAATCCCGCGCTGCTCCAGGCGCAGCTCAAGCCGGTGATGGAGTACGCGGCGCTGCCGCGCTGGAAGTTTCCGTTTGCGCCCCACGATCTCGGCACCTATCCGCTCGCCGATGGCCAGGTCTACGGCGGTGGCGAAAGAACGGAAGAGAATCAGATGCCGGTGGAGGAAAGTGGCAACCTGCTCATCCTGGCCGACGCGCTTGGCCGCGAAACCGGCAACTGGGATTTTGTCCGGCAGTACTGGCCGCAGTTCAGCAAGTGGGCGGACTATCTGCGCGACAAGGGACTGGATCCCGCGAACCAGCTCTCGACCGACGACTTTGCCGGTCACTTGGCGCACAACGCCAATCTATCGATCAAGGCGATCGAAGGGCTGGCCGCATACGCGCAGATGGCGAAGGCACTCGGTGAAAATGACACTGCGGAAAAATACGCGCAGACCGCGGCCGATATGGCCACGAAGTGGCAGGCCATGGCCATCGAAGGCGACCACTACAAGCTGGCCTTTGACAAGCCGGACACCTGGAGCCAGAAATATAACCTCGTGTGGGATCAGATTCTCGGGCTCAACCTGTTCCCCGAGAAGATTCGCCAGACCGAGATCGCGTTTTACCTGCAGCATCTGAATCGATTCGGACTGCCGCTCGATAATCGCGCCGATTACACCAAGCTGGATTGGGAGATCTGGACGGCGACCCTCGCCAGCAAGCCGGCCGATTTCGCCACGCTGATGAGACCGATCGGTCGCTGGATCAACGAAGGACCTACCCGCGTGCCCCTCACCGACTGGTATGACACCAAGAATGGAACACAGAAGGCCTTCCAGGCAAGATCCGTGGTCGGGGGCGTCTATATCAAGGCGCTCGCCAACAAAGATCTCGCCGCGAAATGGCGTGCGTACTCGGCACACTGATCTCGGGGCACTGGTTCTCAGCCGCCGCCGGCACATTTTTTCTGGAATCGTGCGTCTGGTCTCGCTGATCCAATTTTTCACATCATCACAACTGATCGTGCGCAAGGCTCCCTGTCAGGCCACGCACCTGCATTGTTACCGCATCTACGCGGTCATGATTCGCAAACTCAAATCCGGACAATTTCGTTTGTATTCGCGAAAGAAGGACGCCGGAACCGGCAAACGGCGCAACCTTGGCACGTTCAGCACGATGGAGCAAGCCAAGAAGCACGAGCGCGACGTTCAGTACTTCAAACGGCACTGAGCTCCCAGTCATCACCAACTGCGAACTCGTCGAAAACACGCCCCCCAACACGCGCTCCGAGGACAATCCATGCCGGATCCAAAGACCGTAGCAAAAGCTAAAGAGGATTTGCGGGAAGGAAAATCGCCCAGCACTGCGGCGGGCGAGTTTGTTCGCGAAGAGATCGAGCACGTACGCGGCGGCAAGCACGGCGCTCGCTCCGCGAAGCAAGCCATCGCGATCGGATTGAGCGAAGCGCGCCGCGCAGGAATCCCGTTGAAGCCGCCCGCGAAGGCAAAAACCAGCACCGCGGCGCGAAAGAAGGCCGAACAGGATCTGAAGCGCGGGCAGACTTCGCCGCAGCTCCACAAAAAAGGATCGACAACGCGCGGTCGGTCGAGCTTGCAGGCCATGAAGCGCGAGCCGAAAAACACCGTGAGCCACGCGGCGCTCTCACGGCAGGCGCGCAGCGCCGCCCGGCGGCGCAAGGCATCCTGAAGCGGGGCGAAGATCAGACGAATTACTTGCGGCGCTGGCTGTTTGCCAAGATTCTCTAGCCCCAAAGTGTAGGTAACCGCGAAGTTAACCGCGGCATCTAGTCCCTTGTCGGGTCGAGGGTTTCAGGCAATTTGTGTCTTATAATCGTCCCCATCTCATAATGTTCCGTTAAGGGAGTCACCCATGGCAGCTCGTCCCTATTGGTCTGGGCAGTTCAAAGTTTCGCTGGTCTCTTTTGGTATTCAGCTTTTCCCCGCTACCCAGTCGCAGAGCGGCGTAACCTTCCATCAGCTCGATCGAGAGACAGGTCAGCGCATCCGGCACCGCAATGTAGTCGGCGACGACGAGCCTGTCCAAAACTCCGAGATCGTGAAAGGCTACGAGTACACCAAGGGCAAGTACCTGATCGTCGAGCCCGATGAAATCGCCAAGCTCCGCGTTGAGACCAAGAGCGTGATCGATGTGCAGCAATTCGTCGCCCTCGACGAGCTGCCTCCGGCACTCTTTGAAAAGCCGTACTTCGTGGTCCCGGATCCGCGCGAATCCGCCGGCGCATTCGCCGTGGTACGCAAGGCCATGGAGCAGACCGGCAAGGCAGCGCTCGGTGAGATCGCTTTCGCGGGCCGCGAGCATCTCATTGCCGTCGCCGTCCCGCCCGATAAATCCTTGCCGGGCCTGATGGCTTACACCCTGCGCTACGAGGACGAGCTGCGTGAGGGCAAGGACTATTTTTCCAGCTCCACAATCAACGCGGAACCCATCGACAAAAAGCAGCTCGATCTGGCTACGCAGCTCATCGAGTCCTACTCCCGCCCGCTCGAACTCAACGAGTTTAAAGACGATTACGAATTAGCTTTGCGCAATCTCATTGAAGCCAAGCAGAAGAATCTCCCATTGCCTCTGGAAGAAGACGAGGCCCGCCCGGCCAAGGTCATCAATCTCATGGATGCATTGCGCCAAAGCGTGAGTCAGAGCGCAAACCGCACCAAGAGACCTGCCGCTGCTACGCGGCGCCCCGTGCAGGGTGTGCCCAAGAAAGGTCCGGTTTCTGTAGGCGTGGGCCGGCGCAAGCACAGGGCCGCATAATTCATGGCCACGCGGCGCAAAGCGGCAGTGGCTAAATCGCCCCAATCCGCGCGTGCGCTGGCTCGCTACCGTTCCATGCGCGACTTCGCCGTCACGGCAGAGCCCCGCGGCAGCGAGCGGCCGGAATCGAACAGCGCACTGCCCTTCGTCATCCAGAAACACGCGGCCACCCGTTTGCATTACGACTTCCGGCTGGCGTGGGATGGCGTGCTCAAGAGCTGGGCCGTCACCAAAGGGCCCAGTTATTTCCCCGGCGACAAGCGGCTGGCGGTGCACGTCGAAGATCACCCGCTCGAGTACGGCGACTTCGAAGGCACGATTCCCAAAGGCCAATACGGCGGCGGCACAGTGATGGTGTGGGACCGCGGCGAGTGGGAGCCTCTTGGCGATGCCGGCCAGGGATTCAAAGATGGAAATCTGAAGTTCGTCCTGCGCGGAGAAAAGCTCAAAGGCCGTTGGGTGCTGGTCCGCATGAACGGCCGCGCTGCCGGCGGGGATAAAGAAAACTGGCTGCTGATCAAAGAGCGGGATCAGTTCGCGCGCCCCAGCGACGCCGAGCCGATTGTCGAGGAAGCTCCCAACAGCGCGGCTACGGGACGCAGTCTGGAAGAGATTGCCGCCGACAATGATCGCGTGTGGAACTCCTCGCGCGGCGGCGAACAGCCGCAGGCGCCTGAGAAAAACAACCGAAACGCCAAAAACGGCCGAAGCGCTCCGGCGCCCGCAGCAAAAGAGCCGAAGCGGGCCAGGCGATCACTCGCAAAACCCGATCTCAGCTCCATTCCGCGTGAACGCTTTCCCGGATTTATCGCGCCGCAACTCGCGCAGCAGACCACGGCTGCGCCGCGCGGCTCGGACTGGATTCACGAGCTCAAGCTTGACGGGTACCGGATTCAGATCCAGATTCGCGAAGACGGCAAAAACAAGAAGGTCAGCCTGCTCACCCGCAAGGGCCTCGACTGGAGTGAGCGCATGCCCGATATCGCGAGGGCCGCGGCGCAACTCAACGTGACGAGCGCAATCCTCGATGGCGAAGCGGTGGCGCTCGATGCGCGCGGGGTGAGCGACTTCGCCGCACTGCAAGCCGCATTTCACGAGGGCCGGCAGCGCTATATCACCTATTTCGCATTCGACCTGCTCCATCTCGACGGGCGCAACTTGCGCGGGCTGCCGCTCACGCAGCGCAAGCAGATCCTCGAAGGCCTGTTGAGCGGCGCGGGCAAGCCGCTGCAATTGAGCGAGGGCCTTGAAGCCGACGGCCAGAAAGTGTTTAAGAAAGCCTGCGCGCTCGGCGCCGAAGGAATCATCTCCAAACTCGCAACCGCCAAATACACCTCCGGCCGCAGCGGCGCATGGCTCAAGCTCAAGTGCCACCTGGAGCAGGAGCTTGTGGTTGGCGGCTTCACTCTTCCCTCCAAAGGGGGAGTGGGAATCGGCGCGCTTCTGCTGGGCTACTACGAGGGCAGCAAACTGCGCTACGCGGGCCGTTCCGGCACGGGCTTTACGCAGCAGACGCACCGCGAGCTGCGCGCGCAGCTTGACCGGCTCACGCGCAAGGAGTCGCCTTTCGCAGAAGTTCCCCGCGAGGCACGCAACGGCGCGATATGGGTGAAGCCGGAGTTGGTGGCACAGATCGAGTTCTCCACATGGACGCGCGACAATCTCGTCCGGCAGGCGGCCTTCAAAGGACTTCGCGAAGACAAGCCAGCGCGCGAGGTGGTGCGTGAAGAGGCGATCAAGTCGGAGGAGGCCATCAGGCCGGAGGAAACGAAACCCGCAGCAGTCGCGCGGAAAGCGAGCCACAAAACCGAAGCCCGCGCACGGCGCGGAAAGGAAAAATCGCCCGTGGACGCGCCGGCGGTTTCCCATCAGTCGACCCATGACCAGCCCTCGACCCATGAGTCGACCCAATCGCTGACCCATTCGTTGACACATCCCGATAAAATTCTCGACCCGGAAAGCGGCATGACCAAGCTGCAGCTTGCGGAGTACTACATCGCCGTCGCCGATCGTCTCATCCCGCACATCGCGAATCGGCCGCTGAGCGTCGTTCGCTGCCCTGAAGGGAGCAGCAAACCCTGCTTCTTCCAGAAGCACATCGGCCTCGGCTTGCCCCCCGGCATCGGCAGCATCGCAGTTCCCAATCCCAAGACAGGCGGCAAAGAGGACTACATCACCGTCGATTCTGCCGAAGGGCTCGTGGGCCTGGCCCAAATGGGCGTGATGGAAATTCATCCCTGGGGCTCGCAGAATGATTCCCTCGAAGAACCCGATCGTATTGTCTTTGATCTCGATCCGGACATAGCGATCGATTGGAAGACGCTGCGAGACACCGCGCGATTGCTGCGCAGCAAGCTGGAAGAGCTGGGATTGGAGAGCTGGTTGAAGACCACCGGCGGAAAGGGATTGCATGTCGTCGTGCCGATCAAGCCGGAGCGTCCGTGGAAGACGATCAAAGAATTTGCCCATGGCATCGCGCTCGCAGTGGAGCGTGAGCATCCCGATCTTTACGTAACCAAGATGACCAAGGCGACGCGCAAAAACCGCATCTATCTCGATTACCTGCGCAATGATCGTGGATCGACAGCGGTTGCCGCGTATTCGCCGCGCGCGCGCGCTGGCGTGCCGGTGGCGATGCCTCTGGAATGGAAGGAGCTCGATGCGCGCGCACTGCCCAAGTATCACGTTACCGAGCTGGACAAGTGGAAGTCGCGGCTGGCACGCGATCCCTGGAAGGATCTTGGTGCGAGCCCGCAGAAGCTGACGGAACGCGCGCTGCGGGGGGCAGAAGCGGCGCAAGGCTCACGCCGCCGCTAGAGGCGACACGTCAGTTTTCCTTGCCCGCGCTGCTGATCGGCTCTACCGGCATCTCGCCCGGCGCGATATCGATCCAGTTCGGCGATGCTGTGCCGGACAGCCTGTTCGGCGCGAGCCTTTCGCCGCGCAATTTTGACAGCAGATCCTTGGGATGGACCGGCTTCGCCAGCAGCTCGAACTCGTAGCCGCGGGTACGGGAGGCGAGCAGCAGATCGGCAGAAGACGCCTGACCGGAGAAGAGCAGCACCTTGATCTGTGGCAGCATCGAGCGCAGCAGAATCGCGGTTTCGATTCCGTTCAGATCGCGCATAAAGACGTCGGATACCAGCATATCCGGGGCAAATGTTGAAGCGGCCTGGAGCGCCTGTTCGCCGGAGTAGACGGCGCGGGCATCAAACCCGCTCTGGTTGAGAATCATCGCCAACGTGTCGGCGATCACCGGCTCATCATCGGCAACGAGAATCCGGGGCTTCTCCAATACGCACCTCCAAATACCACTCTTCTGCACCCGTGCCGTTCACCGTTTGACAGGCGATTGGCAGCGGAGTGAGCAAAGAGCGACCTGTTCCAGTCCCATATTAATTACGAGTGATTGTCAGCGGCCAGACAAGAAACCCAACACGCATTCGATGCGCATTTCGGGCGCAGAGAGGTCCGCCGGAGACCTATTTGCCACGCGCCGCAATATCCGAAATCACGGCTGCTGCCGGGCGATATCGGCCGTGACTCCCTGACATCCGCCACGCATCCTCACATACATCCGCCCGCTTCCTTACATCCGCCTGACATCCGCGTCGCCCCGCGCCGAATCCAACCTGCCAAAGGGGCCGCAAAAAATGGACTTGCACATCGGTTGGCAGGTGATCGCGATACGGCTGGCGCTCACCGTCGTCGCAGGCGCGCTGCTGGGCGCGGAGCGGAGCCGGTCGGGCCACGCAGCGGGCCTGCGCACTACGTTGCTGGTGATGCTGGCCGCGTCGGTCTCCATGATTCAGATGAACGTGCTGCTCCAGACGAACGGCAAACCCGCGGACTCCTACGCGGTGATGGATATCATGCGGCTTCCGCTCGGTATTCTCACCGGCGTCGGCTTCATCGGCGCGGGCGCCATCCTGCGCAAGAACAAACTGATCCTCGGCCTCACAACCGCCGCGACGCTATGGCTCGCGACCGTTGTCGGCCTCTGCCTCGGGGGTGGCCAACTGGCACTCGGCATCGCGGCCGACGTTCTCGGCTTCATCGTGCTGTGGGGATTGCGGTGGTTTGAAGGCCGCATCCATCCCATGCAGATGGGCGAGCTGCGTCTCACCATTTCCAGCAATGAGCTCTCCGCGGAAGAGCTGCGCAAGCGGCTGGAATCGGCAAAGATCCGCATCAAGTCATTGTCGATTACCGATCGGCTGAGCGATCATCTGCGCAGATTCGAATGCGAGCTCCTCTGGCCGTCGCCCGATGGTGGATCGTCGACGCCCGAGATCCTGAATGAACTGCATCAGCTCCCCGGCGTGATGAAGATTGAGTGGAAGGAACTCGGGCCGGAGTCTCCTGCGTGAGTTGAAAGCGAAGCTGAGAACCGAATACGCGGGGCGCGTACTAGATTGCCGCGCCTGGTTTGCAGCCGCATGATTCGCGAATCGTCAATGTGACAGGCAGGACGATCTTGGCGGGCACGAACTCCGTGCCCCTGCCATGCGCGGCGATGCGATCGAGAAGCAGCGCCATGGCGCGCCTGGCCACCTCCGCGGCGGATTGCGAAACCGTCGTCATCGGCGGTGAAACCACCGTGGCCAGATCGAAATCGTCGAACCCGATGAGCGCCATGCCTTGCGGAATCGGAACGCCGGATTCCGAAAGTGCCTGCAACACGTAAGCGGACATCCGGTTATTCAGCGTAAAGATCGCCGTGGGCCGCTCAGTCGACTTGATCGTCAGCTGTACCCACTTGCGCGTTCCATCCAGCGTGTCGAGTCCCAGCGCGAGTGCCGGCTTCAGGCCCGCTGCACGCATGCTGCCGTTGTATCCCTCCATGCGCTCCCGCACCGTGTACACGTCTTCGTCGTAGCCGATGCACACGATGCGCTTGTGACCGTGCTTGATCAGGTGGCGCACCGCCTCCTCTGACCCGAGCCGATTCTCCACGACCACGGCATCGGTTTGCGCGCCGCTCAATGGCCGGTCGAAGGCGACAATCGCCAGGCCGGTCTCCTGCAGCTTCTGCAACCGGTCGTCGCCGTCTTTCACCGAAGTGACCACCAGCAGACCGGACAGCTTCCGGCTCGCCATCAGCTCCGCCTGCTGAATCTCGAGCTCGCTGTCACGGTCAGAACCGGCAACCATCGTCATGTATCCGTGCATGCGCGCCACCTGCTGCACCGTGTGCGCACAGGCGCCAAAGAATGCGTCAGAGAGGTCAGGCACGATAAGCCCGATCATCATCGCGCGCTGCCCCTTGAGCAATCTTGCCGCTTCGTTCTTGCGGTAGCCGAGCGCGGCAATCGCCGCGTTCACCCTCTTGATGGTGTTCGGGCGAAGGCTGGGGTGATTGTTGATGACACGCGAAACCGTCATCAGCCCGACGTGGGCGAGCCTGGCCACATCTCGGATCGTTGGTGCGCGCTCAGAAGTTTCTTTCATTCGATTTGAACGAAACTATAACAGCCATTCGGCGAGATCCGTTCCGGCGAGATTCGCTGAACGGAAAATGCGATTCTGCCGACAGCGTTTGCTAACAATCAGTGCGGACGAGCGGGGGAGGCGGGCGCAGGGTGCGACGGTGGCGCGGGAGCGGACGTGACCCCGGCGGCGAAGTTCGGCGGCAGCATGGTCTGGTTGGCGCCGGCCGCGACGATCGCGTCCCAGCCGTCTGCGCTGCCGTGGTATGCGATGTACTTGGGTTTGCAATAGCTCTCCATTCCGCCCGCCGAGCCGGCGTTGGCTCCGGCCGTTACCAGGTGAATGGCGCGGGCGCAGTACCAGAATCCGTTGACATCGATCGGCGATAGTTCGAGATCGGCGATCGCCAGCTGGTACATGTCCTGCAGATTCGTAGGATCCATGGCGACTGTACGCGCGTACCAGTCGCGCGCCTGCGAAAAGTCGCGCTCCTCGAGCGCGCAGTAACCCGATGCTCCGTTGAAGATCATGTCCATCTGTTTGCGTAGCTGCGCAAAGTCGGCATCAGCCACGCCCGCCGGCTTTTGCCACGCCGCGCTCTCGCGCATTCCCGCGGTCGAATACCGGCAGAGCTCATCGAGCGCCGATGAGTCTCCCTGCGCCGCGCTCACGCGATCGAGCGCAACCGCGATGGCAAGCGCCCGCACGTTGCCGCCGTCGACGGAGATCAGCTGCCGCGCGATCTCGAGCACCTTCACGGAATCGCCGGCCGCCTGCCACGCAGACAACGCCTCTTCCAGCGCGTCGCCCGCAACGATGCTCTTCGGATATTTTTGAGCAAAGGATTCCATCGCCTCGGCGCGCTCCGTGGGATCCTGCAGATTCTCCGCGGCGACGAAGGTGTTGTACTCCGCCTGGTCGCTGATGACCTTCTTATTCTGAGTATTCGCCTGGTCCGCGCTGGCCGCGCCCGGCGCTTGTGCACCGGCGTCGGGCTGCGCTGCTGGTGCGGGTTGCTGCGCTGGATTTGCGGGCGGCGTCTGTGGATTCTGCTGCCCCGCTGCCGCCGCCATCGTGAGCAGCGCGAGGACCGGCAACGATCGTGCGAACTTCAGCTTTGATCCTCGCGCGCCCGATCCCCGCATACCCCGCATCTTCCTGACCTCCCTGCCCTGCTCCGCTAGAGACCGAGCTTCTCCCACATCGCATCGACCTTCGCCTTCGTCGCGCGGTCCATCTCGATCATCGCCGGCCAGGTACGATCGAATCCCTCCGCCTTCCACTTGCGCGTCGCATCGATTCCCATCTTCGAACCGTAGTTCGGCAGGCGGCTCGCGTGATCGAGGGAATCGATCGGTCCCAGCGTGAACTGGATGTCGCGCTCGGGATCGATGTTGTTCGCTACGCGCAGAACCACCTCGGCCATATCCTGCACATCGCAGTCCTCGTCCACCACAACGATGCACTTGGTGAACATCGCCTGTCCCAGCGACCAGATGGCGTTCATCACTTTACGCGCGTGGCCGGGATAACTTTTCTTGATCGACACAATCATCAGGTTGTGAAAGACAGCCTCGACAGGCAGGTGAATATCGACGAGTTCCGGAATCGTCATCTTCATCGCGGGCAGAAAGATGCGCTCCACGGCCTTGCCCATCCACGCGTCTTCCATGGGCGGCTTGCCGACGATCGTTGCCGCGTAGATCGGACCCTTGCGGTGCGTGATGCAGGTAAGATGGAAGACCGGGTACTGATCTTCGAGCGTATAGAAACCGGTGTGATCGCCGAAGGGTCCTTCGGCTCGCAGCTCGCCGAGCTCGACATACCCCTCGAGCACGATCTCTGCATGCGCAGGAACCTCGAGATCGACAGTCTCGCACTTCACGATTTCGACTGGTTTGCCGCGCAGAAATCCCGCAATCAGGAACTCTTCAATATCGGGCGGTGCCGGAACGATCGCTGAAAAAGTCGTTGCCGGATCGGTGCCGATGGCGACAGCGACCTCGAGACGCGAGCCTTGCAGCTTCCCCAGCGCGACCTGCGGCAATCCGCCCGGCAATCCACTCATCGAGCCGCCCGTCGGGCCCTCGGGAATTGCCGTCGCGCCCCCGGCCGACTCCGCCATCATGGCCACGCGTGCGCTCTTTGCGCCCGCCTCGCCGCCGGTGAAAGCCGCTGCCGCACGCAGGGCCTCGCGATAGTGCTCGGCCGCGACCTTCTGCCGCTGCCAGTGCATGCCGGTGGTCTGGCCGTCGTACACCTGCATGCGATACATGCCGATGTTGCGCTTGCCGGCGCCCGCTCCTTTTCCCGGATCGCGAGTGTGCACGCACGGCAGCGTGATAAAGCGGCCGCCGTCGTGCGGCCAGCACTTGAGAATCGGGAAAAAGTTCAGGTCGAAGTTGTCACGCCGCACGACCTCTTTGCACGCGGCGTCCTTGCCGGCAACGACTTTCGGAAACGCATTCGCCAGTTCGCCGAGCTGTGGCAGCATCTTGAGCTTGTCGAGAAATCCCGCAGGCGGCTTCAAGTTGGTCAGCGCATGGATGCGTTCGGCAATCTCGTCCACTCGCTCCACGCCGAGCGCCAGCGCCATGCGACGCTCACTGCCGAACTGGTTGATGAGAACTTTGTGGCCGGGATGCCCGCTGACATTCTCGAACAGCAGCGCCGGTCCGCCGGCAGTGTACTTCGATTTGGTTGCGCCGTCCCGCTCGCGGCCACTCGACCCAATCTTGCTTACGCGATCCGTGATCTCGGTAATTTCAAGCTCGGGAGAGACTGCTTCGCGGATGCGTTTGAGCTCGCCGTGCTTTTCGAGTGCCGCGATCCACTCGCGTAAATCATGGAAGGCCAAGAGGTCCGACTCCAACAGCGGATTCGCTTCACCCCATTCTAGGCCCTGGTGGCAGCCCAGCCTCGTTACCAGCAGGCTTCCCGCAGTGGTCGGTCCGCGGTACCATGAGTCGATCACAAAGTTTCAACGAAGCGATGCCCCGAATCGTCCGCCGCTACTGGAAACCGGCGCTTATCATTGCCAGCATTGGCGTGCTGATCGCGCTGTCTTGTTGGCTTGTTCTCATTTTGCCCAGCAATCCACACGCCGAGCGAAGCCTCGTCGCGGTGAGCCACCCGATGAATGGCGTGACCTTCGTCGCGCGTCTCGAAACCAATCGCCTTAGTCCGGACCAGCCCCATTCGATGCATCTAGAGCTGCTTTCTCCGACGACCTACACTCCCGCTTCGTTGAAAGTTTGCGCGGATCTTCCCGGCGAGTCACCAGTCTGCCAGGATTGGCCGGTGGAAAACGGCCAGCTCGCGCACAACATGGATCTCACGTTTACCCCTGGCGCGCAGACGCTTTCTGAATTCCTTACCGTGACCATTCTGGCGTCTCGTTATCCGCCGCCGAACACAGGCAAACCCGCCCCGCACGCGTCGAGCGCTATGGGATCGGGCATGATGACCTTCGAGGAGAATATCCTGCGTCTTGGCCCGCTGCGCGTAGAGGAGCACAGTGCAGCAACGGACGCGTTGCTGCGATTCCTAGAGCGCGCGCGTGGCATCCTGAAAGACATCACGCTTCCACTGCTGATCCCGCTGCTCGGGATTTATTTCGCACGACAGGCGAGCCGCAAGGCAGAGCAGGATGAGGTTCGCCGCGCGCTGCTGGGCAAGGTGCAGGGCCTGACGAAGCAATTCTATACGCACCTTGTGCATCATGCCCGCGATGCAATCACCGCGCTGAATGCCAAGAAGTTCGACGAGGCCACCTATAACCTGCTCGGCGTGCCGCTGTTCAACTACCGCCTGAAGGAGCAGGAGGGCGCCGTCTTCTTCTCGAGCCTTTCGGGCGAACACGTCTACGCCGGTTGCATTAGCTTTCTTGTGGGCCACATGCGGGAGCTGCTGGGGGGTGAGCAGGCGTATCGCGGCACACTCGATGCCTTCGGCAATCTCAGAAAGCCTCCCACACCTCCAGCTACCACGGGCATAACCGCTATACCAGCACCCCCTGCGCCGGGCCCGACTCCACCGGCACCAGGGGTAATCGCGCCGCCCCCCGGATCTGCACCTGCACCTGCGGTCGCCGTCACGCCGGCCGCAATCGGAACCAATGCTACGGAGGCGATGACCCCGCCTCCGCGCCTCGCCGACTTTCTGAATGCGAAGTTTGCGACTTTACCCAAGTTGACCGCCGACCCGGTTCTGATCTCGACGCTGGATTTTCTTGTTGCCGTCACCAGCTACGAATACGACGCTCCACTCTACGAGCATTGGTACCGTCTGCCCGGAAAAGTCGTCTTCGAGGAGCGTTTTCCGACCATTGCGGAGTTGAACAATCTGCCGAAATCGCCAGATACAAAGCGAAAAGCCTGGAAATCCCTTTTGAAGGAGTCCAGGCTTTGGCTCGCTGATAAATCAAGCGATCAAGATTATCTGAAGGCGCTGCCCCGTTTCGAATAAACGAAACTTTCGCGGCAGACCTTATCCGTCGATGTCGACGCCTCTTATCATGACAAAACCTCCTGGGGCTGCACTCTCATTATATCGGCTAACTCTCGCCGCGGCAATGACTCGCAACGACGATGCCCTCTAACTGCCTTCTCGATCGTTAGATGCGGATGGAGAGCCACCGTTGCGCATTTCATGTTTGCCGCCTGTTTTCCCGCTTTGCCATTCGCGACGCGTTATGCGATACTCACGCCCGCAGTGGCTCCGATTTCCCTCATGAGGAGTGTTGTGCCGAAATCATCCCCCACCCATCGATGCAGACCCTACTTCAAACTGCCCAAGGATCCCCGCACGGCCGCGGCGACAGCGTGGAATCTTCCCGGCCTATGCGCCGCGTACAACTGGCCCAGCGGTGCGCCAGGCGGCGGCATCATTGCCATCGTTGAGCTCGGCGGCGGCTGGGTGCAGCCGGATATGGATTCGTTCTTCCAGTCCCTCAATCAGCCCACGCCCTCGATCACTGACGTCTCCGTGGACGGGACTAAGAACGCGCCCAACCAGAGCGGCCAGGCCGGCCAGGCGGACTACGAAGTCGCGCTCGACATCCAGGTCTCCGGCGCAGCCTATTACGCGGCCACCGGCAAAGCAGCAACCATCCGCATGTATTGGTCGCAGGACATCGGCACAGCGATTGCCAAAGCAGCGAGCGATGGCTGCGACGTGTGCAGCATCTCCTGGGGATCCGATGAAGCGGAGTGGGGCGCGACCGCCGCGCAGCAGTTGGAATCGAACGCCGAGTCAGCCACTACAAGCGGCATGGCGGTCTTCGCCGCGTCAGGCGATAACGACTCGAGCGACGGCGGCGCCACGCCGGCCAATGTGGACTGCCCTTCCTCGTGCCCGCACATCGTGGGCTGCGGCGGGACAACGAAAACTGCATCCGCGGAAACCGTATGGAATGACAATCCCGGCGAGACGGACGGCGAAGGAACCGGCGGCGGCTACTCCACGATCTTTCCCGTGCAGAGCTTTCAGATTGGCGCGCCGCCTGCGCCCGCAACCACCCAATACGGCAGCGGCAGAATGGTTCCCGACGTAAGCGCGAATGCCGATCCCGACACCGGCTACAACATCTTTGTGCACGGCGCGGCCACCGTGGTAGGAGGAACCAGCGCCGTCGCGCCGCTCTACGCCGGCCTCTTCGCCGCCTTCGGCGCCAGGCTCGGCTTCGTTACGCCCACGCTCTGGCAGAATCAGAAAGAATTCAACGACATCACCCAGGGCAGCAACGGATTCTACGACGCGGCCGTCGGGCCCGATCCGTGCAGCGGCATCGGATCGCCGATTGCCGATGAAATCGCAGATTTGTTTGAGTAGAAGTCGTGAGCGCTAGATCATTTTTCGGATTGATACAGAGTGCTGTCACGAACGTCTGTGGGCATTTTCATTGAGAAAATGCCCATGCACGCCTTTTCGCGACTCTACAGGAATCCGAAAAATGCCTTACTTCGCGGACTCGATCGCGGTCACCATGGGATTGAAGGGTGGAATCGCGTCCAGCGGATAGCCAAGCTTCTTCCACTCGTCGAAGCCGCCGCGCAGCGGCCGCACCCGCTCAATGCCGTACTTGAGCAGCATGGTCGCAGTCTTGGCCGCCGTGGCTTCGCTCGGGCACGTGCAGTAAAGCACCACATCGCGATCGCGCGGAATCTCGCTCTGCCGCGCCGCCAGCTGATCCGGCGAAAAATGCAGCGCCCCCGGCAGCGTGTAGGGATCGGGCACGAGCTCCAGCGGATGCCGCAGGTCGACGATATACATCGGCTCGCCGGCGTCGAGCAGCCGCTTCAGCTCCTGCGGCTCCAGGCGCGAGGCAGCCAGCTTGCGCAGCACACTGCGGCGGCGATACAGCCGGGCGGCGAAGAAGCCGATGATGCCGAGAATCAGCAGCGCCCCGGAGAAACGGCCCGCCCAGTCCAGCAGGTTGGGATCGCGCTTGAGCGCATCGCCGAAGAGACGCCCCAGCTCGAGCAGCGCGGTCACCCAGAGCGTAGCGCCGATTCCGTCATAGAGCAAAAAGCTCACGAAGTCCATGCCGTTCTGGCCGGCGACCGGCGGGGCGAGAGTTGCCAGGCCGGGAACGAACTTGGCAAACGCCAGCATCATCCCGCGGCGTCGCCCGAACGAATCCTGGGTGCGCCGCACGCAGGTCGTCGGCTCCAGTGAAAGCTTGCAGAGGATCCTCGTTACGTGGTGCCCATACTTGCGCCCAGCGAGAAACCACAAGCTGTCGGCAGAGAGCGATGCCACGATGCCCGTCAGCATCGCCAGGTAAAATCGGATCGGCCCGTCCACTGAAAGCGCGCCCGCAGCCAGCAGCACCGGCGTCGCAGGCAGCGGAATACCCAGTTGCTCCACGAACACCCACGCAAACAGCAGCAGGTAGCCGTACGCTATCAATATGTGAGTCGGCAGTTCCATCGCTGCTCCTGCTGAGCGCTCTTGCTTGGCTGATTGGGTCCGTGCCGTTCCCGAAATTGAGACCCGGAACGAGTGGTCTTATCTTATCGGATGATCGGGCAACGCAATAGGGTTCAGATCAGCCTCCGCCGGCCGGTCACTGACTTTGCCGCGGCAGCGCCGCCTGCTCGATCACCCAGTCCGTCCAGGCCGCCTCTTCCGCCGTGCATGCCAGCATAGACGCCGACCCGGCCAGAATGCCATCGACAAAGTTGGCGACTGCCGGGTAGTGCAGATTCGCGTGCGGCGGCAGCATCTCCACGCGGTCCTCGGTGCCCGAGCCGGTGCTCGTTTTAATGCGCAGTTCCGGCCCGTTCAACGGGTCCAACACCATCTCGCCAGCGGTGCCGATCACGCGAAACTGATCGCGCGCGATGCGGCTGTTCCATCGGACGTCGATTACGCCATGCACTCCGCCGGCAAACAGAATCACGGCCGTCGCGCTGTCCTCAACCTTCATCCTGTGCACCGCGTTTGAGAGAACACCGCAGGCGCGCTCGGGCTTGCCAAACAGAAAATTCATCGCATCGATGCGGTGCGAGCCCACGTCATAAAGAGGTCCGCCGCCCGCCACAGCCGGGTCAAGCAGCCACTCGCGCCCTTGCAGCGTCTCGGTCCACCCGTGGCTGTTCGCCTCTACCAGCAATGGTTGACCAATGGCGCCCTCGCCAATCAATTGCTTGGCGCGCAGCAATTTGGGATAGAGCCGGCGATAGTAGGCAACTCCGAAAAGACTGCCCGGGTCCCGATTCGCAGCGCGCCCCGCGGCCACCATTCTCTCCGCCTCGGCCGCATTCGTCGCCATCGGCTTTTCGCACAGCACATGTTTGCCTGCCGCAAGCGCCTTCATCGCCGCATCGGCATGCAGTGCCACCGGCAGCGCGAGATAAACGGCGTCGACTTCCGGGTTCGCCGCGGCCTCTTCAACCGTCGGCCAGGTACGCGCGCCGGGAAAGCCCGCAGCTTTGGCCGGATCGCGCGTGATGAACCCGTACAGCACGCTCCGGGGCTCTGCCAGGATTGCGGGAATCACACGCTTGCGCGCGATGTCGCCAATGCCGGCGACAACCCAGTTGATCGTGTTCATTTCAAGATCAGAATATCGCTTGCGCCTCAGCGGTTCTCCAGTTGCTATCAGCCGAAGCCTCAACTCCCGAGTGGCTTCTTCAACCCGGGGTCCCCGACGACAGGTCCTCGTCGACGGGGTGGAAGTAAAAGCCACTTCCCGCAGCACTAGAAATACCATTCACTCACTGGAAAATCGCTCCAGAATTATCCTGGCGCGCACCAAAAGGAAAAGCCGCCCGAGGGCGGCCTTTTCAAACCTCGTTCTACTTCTTGTTTATTGAACCGGCTGAGCGGTCACTGCAGCGGAGGCCGGCGAGATTGCCGGGGCAGACGCTGATGCAGTTGACCTTTTTCTGGATCGACGACAACAGGCCAGCTCGCGAAGTGCATCGGCGATTTGGCGTCAACCAGACGCATCACGTTCGAGAAGCGCGTTCTCGGGATCATATCGAGAGCGATTTATCCTGCACGGGAGTTCGTCGGCGCCCTCTCAAGCAAGTCCGGTCAGATACTTAGCCAAATCGACCCGGATGGGCATGAAATATACGTTCGCCTGGAGCGACCGTATCACCCGCAGCGCCGACCTGGCGAATTCTCGATTCCAATCGAGAGTAGAGCGGAAGTCAGACGGAAAGACGATCTTATTCGTCGTCTCCCAATAGGACCGTGAACGGTCTCCGAGAACTGGCGCTATACCCCAAAACACGTTCTGTCCCCGCAGCATCTCCGCGCAAATCTCAAGAAGCCGAAGGTCGAAGATAGGTTGCGTGAAAATACCGTCGGCCCCAGCGTCGAGCTTGCGCGCCAGTGTCTTGAGTTCATCTCGGAAGCTCTGGCGATATGGATCGTAGGCGGCGAAGACTTTCAGCTCCGGATGATGCTTCTTGAAACGGCGAATGATCTCGACACTCGTATGGGGATAGGTCCGCTTGCTGAGATCATGTGGAGGATCGCCCTGAATGACGAGTACTTCGGACAATCCCGATTCCAGGATCGTGCGCGCCAATGGAACTTCGTCCCCCGGCGGAATGTCCATCGCGCGAATATGCGGAATAGAAGGCATAAGCTTGCTGGTCAGGGCACACGCCTCCCAACTTCGAAGAGAAAATCGGGAGAGGTCCGGAATGTTGAAGGCACTGGCTTCGGGCATGACCGCCCGAACTGTCGTCGCGTCGGTAAGTAGGTCGGCGGAATTGCGAGGGACGAGTTCAACTGAAATTCTCATTCGAGGGTAAATCGTTCCGCAGCGGCACTTTCATTCTAGCGAATCGTTTGAGGCGCCTAAATCCCTCAGAGTCGGCTTTGTTCGCCTTTCGACGTTTCAATCGTCGACAACAGACCAACCCGCTCGTTGAGAAGCGGGCTCGTTGGGAACCGGCTCATCTGCCTTCTGGGGGTGTGATCGGCCACGCAGAAATTGGCACTCGCCCATCCTGTCACCCTTTTCCATCGATTGCGGAAGGGCCTCGTGTGTAATTTTTCGCAGGCGCTCCCAGCAAAAAAGCCGCCCGAAGGCGGCTTCTCAAATTTCGTTTCGCGCGGTGTTTATTGCACCGGCTGAGCGGCCACTGCGGCTGAGGCCGGCGAAATTGCCGGGGCAGACTGCGCTTCCTGTGTCTTGCCGGAGAAGTAATTCCGGTCCCACATATTGCGGTAGAACTGGCCGGTCAGCTCGGCGGCGCGTGGGCCAAAGGTCGGCCGGCCGCCCTCGAGGAAGAACACTGTCACGATGCTGCCGCTGGGTGACTGCGAGTACGAAGCGAACCATCCGAAACGTGTACCGCTGTCGGAGCAGGTTCCTGTCTTGCCGAATACGGGCAGCTCGCGGAAGTTGGTGCGCAGGCTGCGCGCCGTGCCGTACTCCACCGCGCCGGCCATGCCGTCTTCAAGGCTGGGAAGATAGCGGGCGATATCGAGCGTGCGCTTGATCTTGGGCTGGAACGCGGCCACTTCATCCGGTGTGGTTGGGTGCTGCAGGTAATAGAGTGTGCCGCCGTTGGCGAGGGCTGCAACATAGGCGCCGAGCTGAAGCGGAGTCAGAGAAACTCCCTGGCCGAAGCTGCACATGCGTCCCACGCCGCCCTCGGCCTCAGGAATCGGCTGATCCGGATAAACGCCAAGCTGTTCGCCCGCAATGTTGTAGCCGGCCAACTCGCCCAAGCCAAACTCGTTCGCGTAGTGATGCACGCGCTCAAAACCGAGCTGGCGGCCGAGCGCCTCAAAATACAGGTTGTTGCTCTTGGCCAGCGCCTGGGTCATGTTCATACGGAAGCCCGGCAGCTGCACCATGGTGTCGCTGGTTACGATGCCCTCAGAAAGGGCGGCCAGCGCGACGGTGATCTTGATGGTGGAGCATGGCTCGGCTCCGGGCGAAAGCGCCAGCTTCTGGTTCACCATCGCCAGAATGCGGCCGTTCGAGGGGTCGATAGCCAGGGCGGTGCCGTTCATATCGCCAAGCGCATCAATCAGCGACTGGCGGACCACGGGATCTTCGCCGGTGGTCACGTCGCCTACGCCGATGGCTCCCGAAACAAACGAGCTCGCCGTGAAGCGCTCGTAGTAATGATGGCGCGTGGTGGTGATAGCAGCGCGGCGCAACTCTGCCGGATGGGTGACAGCGGCCGCGTGCATCGTGGCCTGCGCTGTCGCGTGCACTGTCGAATGTGTCGTCGTGCTATGGGCCGCCGCATGCACTGGTGTGCTCACCACGTGATGCGCGATAGTGTGATGCGAAAGGGAAAGGTGCTGCGACCTGGTGTGATGCAGCGGAGGCTGAGGCGCATTTAACGCAAGGGCGCTGACTGCGCCCGCGGAAATTAAAGCCGATATCAGACTAATTGTTCTAACGCAAGACACTTGCATCCAGCTACACCCTCACCACTCTTGGATTTTCGTGCCGTGCGTTCCAAGCGGGCGCCGCACTTCGTACTGTCTTCATCGACCGATTCCGCGCTGCCTCGAATCGGGACAGCGCCGCGGCCTTTCGACCGTTCCCGTCGGACACGCTGGCCGTTCGATCGGTGATCCTGTCCCGATCCCGGCCAATTTCAACGAAGAATGACTAACAATAACCCGGAATCGAACAAAAACCAGCAAACCCCGGTTTCCGTTCGTACCACTTTCGAGGTATTCCCGAAATTGTACCTATTCTTGTGCAATTTTGGAACATAACCTTAATGCCGCAGTAAATTCCTTAATGAAAGGCTCCTAAAGAAAGGAGCCCATCCAAAACCCCGCCATTCAAGTTGATGCGAGAAGTCCGTGCGGACACCCGGGTCCCCAACAACCATTTCTTGGTTGCTGGGGTGGGGATTGGTCCTCGTCCGGGGTGGACGGATAGGGGTGGGAACGTCGGGAGCGACGAACCTGAGCGGAGCGGCAACTTACGTAAATCTCGATAGTTACAGTCACTCTGGTCGCGCCTTAAAACTGCACCCGCCTCAGGAACGTGGGCACATCGAGATCCCGATCGGATATACCCGGCGTTTCTGCCGGCTCGGCCAATTGAGCCTTCCCGGTCTGCCCGGCCGCAGTTGCCGGCTCCGCGATTGCAGGCTGGGTTCCTGCGAACTCCGGCGCGTAGTCCCGCGGTGCCGGCCGGCTCTGTGCCGGTTCGTCGTGCTCGGTAATCCCTGCCGCAGCCGGCGCGGCCATCGTCACCGTCGTCGCAACGCGCGGCGCGGCCGACGCAAACAGAATCGAATCGTTTGCGCCATCGGCCTCGTCCTCCTCGCTCATAAAACGCGGAGACGAACTCGCGGCCCCGGCAACCGGCTCGCGCGTCCAGTTGCCCGTTGAAACTACTGGCACCGAAACCACCGGAACGTCTTCCACGCTGAGCATGCGCGCCCGGCGCTCCGGCATCTGATCGCGGAACCCGGTTGCGATCACTGTGATCTTCACCTCTTCGCCCATCTTTTCGTCCAGCACCGCGCCGAAGATGATGTTTGCATCCTCGTGCGCGGAGGATTGAATGAGCGACGAAGCGGCGTTCACTTCGGAAAGTCTCAGATTGCTCGAGCCGGTAATGTTGATCAGAATGCCGCGCGCGCCGTCGATCGCGCCCGCGTCGAGCAGCGGAGAAGCCATCGCCGCCTGCGCCGCCTCAATCGCGCGGTTCTCGCCCGTGCGCACCGCCGTACCCATCACCGCGTGGCCCATGCCGGCCATCGTCGTCTTCACGTCGGCAAAGTCGCGGTTGATGATGCCGGGAATCGTGATGATGTCGCTGATGCCCTGCACGCCCTGGCGCAGCACGTCGTCAGCAATTCTAAAGCTCTCAAAGAACCCAGCGTCCTTCGCCACCGCCAGCAGCTTTTCGTTGGGGATCACGATCATCGTGTCCACGCTTTCCAGTAGCTCTTTCAGCCCGCGCTCCGCCTGCTGCAGCCGGCGCTTGCCCTCGAAGGCGAACGGCCGCGTGATGACGGCAACGGTGAGGATGCCCATCTCGCTCGCCAGGGATGCGATCACCGGCGCCGCGCCCGTCCCCGTTCCTCCACCGAGTCCCGCCGTCACAAACACCATGTCCGCGCCTTCCAGCGCTTCGATAATTTTGTCCGAATCCTCAAGCGCCGCGCGGCGGCCGATGTCCGGGTTCGCGCCCGCGCCCAGCCCGGCGGTGAGCCGGACGCCGAGCTGCAGCTTGACGGGTGCCTGCGAGAGCTTGAGCGCCTGCACATCGGTATTGGCGGCGATAAACTCCACGCCCTCCATGCTGGCCTGGATCATGCGGTTCACAGCGTTGCCGCCGCCGCCGCCGACGCCAATCACCTTGATGTTCGCACCGCGCACGCTTTCGTCGTGATACTGGATGCGCATCTCGCCGGCTTCCGATTTCGATTCCATAATTGGCTCCTCGTTTAGGATGTTGCGTTCCCGTTCAAATCGTTGATCGCTCAAAAACTCTTGCCTTTCAAAAACTCGTGTTTGCCGTTCAAAAGCTCGCATTTGCCGTTCAGAAACTCGATGCGAACAGGCCGCGCAGCTTGGCGCGCAGACTGTGGTCTTCCTGTGCGCGGGTCATGCGCGTGCGGTGCGCGTAGAGCAGCATCCCGATCGAAACAGCGAACGCCGGATGGTTCAGCTCCGACGGCATCTGCGACAACCGCACCGGATACCCCGTCCGCGCCGGCACGCGCAGCTGGTTCTCGGTCACGTCCAGCATTCCCGGCAACATCGCTCCGCCGCCGGTCAGCACGCAGCCCGCGCCCAGCGCATCGATCACGCCGCCGTTGCGCAGGCTCTCCTTCACGTAATGCATCAGCTCCCGCGCGCGCGGCTCCAGAATCTCCGCAATCGTGCGCAGCGAGAGCATCTGCGGCTGCGGATTCGCGATCTCGATCTCGGCGAGCTGCGGCACCGCCGTCACCACCGCGTTGCCGTACTGCCTCTTGATCTCCTCGGCCTGCGCCACCGGCATCTGCAGTCCGATCGCAAGATCGTTCGTAAAATGTGCGCCGCCAATTGGAACCGACGCCGTATGCGCCACAGCTCCCTCGAAAAACACAACGATATCGCTCGAGTGCGCGCCGATATCCAGCAGGCACACGCCCAGCTCGCGCTCGTCGGCCGAAAGTGTGCACTCGGCTGCGGCGAGCGGCTCCATCACTGCTTCAGAAACCTCCAGCCCTGCGCGATTCGCGCACGTGACTACGCTCTGCAGCGCGCTGCCGGAGCAGGTTGCGATGTGCAGGTCGACGTCGAGACGCGTTCCCACCATCCCTACCGGATCGAAGATGCCCGGCTGCTCATCGAGAATGAACTGCCGCGGCAGCAGGTGCAGAATCTCGCGGTCCGGCGGCCGTTCAATCGCGCGCGCATGGTCAATCGCCGCGCGAACGTCCTCGCGCGCGATCTCGCGCATGCCTCGGCCCAGCAGCACGCCGCCATTGGAGTTGAGCCCGCGGATATTCGGCCCGCCCACGCCGGCAACGCACTCTTCAATGTTGACGCGCGCTACGTGCTCGGTGCGCTCATTGGCGGCACGTACAGCTTTCGCTGCGGCGCCAAGCTCGGCAATCAGTCCCTTGCGCATCCCTGCCGATTCCACTTGACCGTGTCCGCGATAGCGCAAGACGCCTTCGTTCACGTCGGCCGCCAGCACCCGCGTCCACGCGCTGCCGATGTCGAGAGCGACGATGAGGTTCTCCTGCCGCTGCGCCATGCTATTGTCCGCCCTGCTGGTTGGCGATGACCGGCGCAGCCGGACGCGCGCTGGGCGTGTGCCGCGCGGTCTTGAGAGCGGCGCGTTTCGCCGCGGAGTGCTTGTGCGATTGAGACGGCTTGCTCTTCTTCGGTACTGTCGCCGCGGGTGGCGCGCTCGCGGCGGCACTGGGGGAGGGCTTTTCTGTTTCGCTGGCTGCCGGCGCGCCGGCGCTGGCGTCCGTCGAGTCCTGCGCCTTTTCCTTGCCGGAGGCCATCTGCAGCACAACCTGGTTGTCGTAGCGCAGATCGACCGACGCAAGATGCGGATACTGCTGCCGCCACTCTGCAATGTGCGCCTGGTAGCGCTCGAACCGATCCAGAAAATGATCCTCGCCAAAGTGCGCCAGGATGTCCATGCCCTGCGCGGGCATCAGCACCCGCGCGTCTTCAGGATCGGTCAAGTCGATTTCCGAAATCTGTTCGGAGTTGCGCTTGCCGCCGCCGTCCAGCTCCGACATCATGCGCAGGTAGAGCGCCATCCGCGCCCTGCGCGAGTCGGCGGGATCGCCGGGATCGATTCCCGTGATCACCGGAAACGAATAGTGATGAGCAGCCATGGCCGAGGCTGACATGCCAAGCAGAACGCCGTTCGGGTCGACCAGGCCGATCTGCTGGCCGTGGCGCGTAAACGCCACCGGCGTGCGCTCGATCACGGACACGCGAATCTGGTCGGGCAGCAACCGCATCACCGTCGCGTGCTCAATCCAGGGAATCTGTTCGAGCTCGCGGCGGCGCTCATTCAGCGGCACGAAGAAGACGTTGCGCCCGATGTCCCCGCCAAAAACCGGCAGCATCTGCGCACGCGGTACTTCTGTCAGTCCCGCAGCCTGGATGTCTTCCATTCCGCCGATGCGAAAGCGCGCATCGCGCTCGAGAAAATGCTTGATCGTAATGCCCGCGGCAAGAAACGCTCCCAGAATCACGGCCGCGCCGATCCCCACGAAAACCCGGCCCGTCGTACTCGCAGGCCACCACCAGTGCCCGCTCGATCTGTCCGCCCTGTCGGCTCCAAAGCGGCGGCGCGCCGCGCGCGGATCGCCGTCCTCATCGGGATCGTCAAACTCCGGTGGCATGCCCGGCAAATTGCGGCCGCTCCGGGGCGCAACCTGCTGCATGCGCCGCACGCGCGACTCCGCGGGCGCTTCTTCTTCCCAGAACAATGGCCGGCTTGTCGTATCTCTTTGTTTTGTCACGCTGGAAACAGGCTCGTAGAGTGCCGCCAGACTTCACTATAGCCCGGTGACGAATGATGAATTTTCGCGAGCGGAGAGGGGGAATCAGATGCGTTACGGGTGTGGAAAAATGGTGCGAAATTCGAGACTCAAAAATCGGAGGCCACCGTATGACGCTTTATATATAACGTGATCCGTTATACCCTGATAAAGAATGATCCAGAGCTTCAAGGACGAAGATACACGGCAGCTCTACGAGAGAGGTTCGAATAAGCGCTGGGCTTCGATTCAAGGCGTGGCACGCCGTAAGTTAGACCAGATTGAAGCGTCGATCAACCTCAGCGATTTGCGCGTGCCTCCAGGCAACCGGCTGGAGCCACTGAAAGGTGACCGCAAAGGCCGGTACAGCATTCGAATCAATGATCAATACCGTATCTGCTTCATCTGGAGAGTCGATGGCGCATATGAGGTAGAGATTACGGATTACCACTAACGGATCGAAAGGAAAGTATGACCGTAGATAGACCTGCTTCCGGATGGAACCTTCAAAGGATCAATACACACCCCGGCGAGATGTTGCGCGAGGAGTTTCTCATTCCTCTCGGTATTACGCAAAATGCTTTGGCGCTGAAAATTCGCGTGCCCGCGACGCGCATTGGCGAAATCATCCACGGCAAGCGTGCGATTACACCCGACACCGCGTTGCGCCTCGCCCGTTTCTTCGGCAACAGCCCGGAGTTCTGGTTGAACCTTCAGCAAATGCACGACCTGTCCAAAGCCCGGTTGGAATTGAGCAAGACGATCAAGAAAGACGTTGAGGTTTACTCCGGAGCCTGAGCGGTGAGTTCCGAACTCGACCGAGCGGATGCCATAGATACGATTGTGTATATACAGAAGGCTTGGCAGTGCGCTTGAAGGTGAATCGCTCATTTCAAGCTTTATTGATTCGGCTCGAGGAGGATTAATGGTCCGCAAATCAGCAGTGGTTGTTGCCTGCCTAACGCTCTTGTCCAGCCCAGCCGCCTCCTTCAGTCAATCCATCGTTATCAGCAGAATCGCTCTCCTGCAGACGCGGCTCATTCAAACGACGAAGAGCGTTGGCACCGCCTTTGTGGTGAATGTCGACAACCGCGAATACTGGATCACTGCGAAACACATCTTCACCGGCATCGAGAACGCACCACCGGGTATCTTCACGACGAAGACTGTTCAGGCCAACCTCCTGCTCCCGTATAGCAGGGGCGATAAGGAACAGGACAAAAAGTGGGTAACAATCACATTCACGACCATCGATCCCGGCAAAGACATCGATATCCTGGTGCTCGCACCCGACCATTCTGTGACTAAGTATCTGCCCGCGGAAAGCATGAAATTAGCCAGCGACGCCGACCCTGCAGATGAACACGCGCTCGTGCCCATTGGCGGAGACTGTGACTTTTTAGGCTACCCTTACGGCAGTGGCTGGCGAGCCGCCATACCTGTCTATACCCTAAACAAAGGCGCAAAACCGCATGATGGCGACAAATACACGATATCGGATACGACGAAAACCATCGGCTGGGCTTGGTCGCCTTTCGTCAAGCGCTGCACTCTTTCTGCCTCCCTGGTCCAGAATGGCATCACCGTCTTCGTCCTCGACGGCATCAATAACCTTGGCTTCTCCGGTGGACCGGTTGTGACAGGAAAGGGCCCTTCGCTGGAGGTCTTCGCGGTAGTCTCCGGCTTCCATGCCGAGCCACTGGAAGTGCTGCCCGCGCCGGAACCAGGACAAAGCTACATTAGCCCCATTCCACCTCCGCCGCCGCTGCCAGGACAGAAATCCAAATCGCAACCCAGGCAGGTTGTCGAGTCGAACTCCGGACTGATCCTCGCCTACGACATTACGCCGGCGATCAAAGCAATTCACGACAACGCCATCGGCCCGCTGCTGGCCGATCCAAATGGAAACGCAAAGTGATCGCATTTGCCTGCCAATTCACAATCGAAGTATTGTGAGATCCGTCTTCTTAGTCATGTCATCAGTCTGAATGAAGCCGTCATTCGACCGGTGCAACGGCTCTTAGCCCCGTTCCAGCGCTGTCAGGATCTGTGGCGCAAGCTGGCTTACACTGCCTGCGCCCAGCGTCAGAATCATGTCGCCGTCGTGCGCCGCGGCCGCGACCGTGGAGACAGCATCGGCAAACCCCGGCGCAAAGTGCACGCCGGAGCCGCCTCTCGCGGATTCGACGCGCGCGGCGAGCCGCTCCGCCGTCACGCCGGGAATCGGTTCTTCACTGGCCGCGTAGATCGGCAACACGATCACGGTGTCCGCGTCGGCGAACGCGCTTCCAAATTCGTCGAGCAGGTCTGCGGTGCGTGAGTACCGGTGCGGCTGGAAGACGACGTGGACCTTACCCTTGGTACAGGCGCGCGCTGCGGCCAGCGTGGCGCGGATCTCCGTCGGATGATGGCCGTAATCGTCCACGACCCTGACGCCGCGCTCCATGCCGCACTGCTGAAAGCGCCGATCCACTCCGCGAAAATTTCTCAGCCCCTCGCCAATCTTTTCCGGCGCAACCTCGAGCTGTCGCGCAATCGCCACGGCGGCCGTCGCGTTCAGCACATTGTGCCGCCCGGGCACCTGCAGCGCAAACGGACCCAGCAATCCCGCGGCGCTGTGCACCTGAAAGCGCGAAAAGCCGCTTCCCTGCTCCGAGTCGAGGATTTCCACGCGAAATGCCGCTGCCGCTTCCGTTCCGTAGGTAGACACGCGCCGCCGCACGCGCGGCAGAATGTTTTTGAGCAGCGGATTGTCGATGCACGCCGTGATCCCGCCGTAAAACGGCACTCGATCCATGAACTCGAGAAATGCCCGCTCCACGTCTTCCATGTCGCGGTAACAATCCATGTGCTCGCGGTCGAGATTCGTCACCACCGCAAGAATCGGCGAGAGCTTCAGGAACGAGCGGTCACTCTCATCAGCCTCGGCCACAAGGTACTGTGAGGTACCCAGCCGCGCATTCGAGCCCAGTGCGTCCACGCGGCCGCCTACAACCACTGTCGGGTCCAGTCCGCCCGCCGCAAGCACCGCCGCCACCATTGACGTCGTTGTTGTCTTGCCGTGCATGCCGGCGACGGCGATGCCGTACTTCAGCCGCATCAGCTCAGCCAGCATCTCCGCGCGTGGAATCACGGGAATCTTGCGCGCGTGCGCCTCCAGCACCTCGGCATTCTTCGCGTTCACCGCGGAGCTGGTCACCACCACCGTCGCCCCGGCCACGTTCGCCGCGTCGTGCCCCTCGTAAATCGTCGCGCCCAGCTGCGCCAGCCGGTCGGTCACCGCGCTGCGCTTCAGGTCCGAGCCCGAAACCTTCATGCCCAGATTCAGCAGGATCTCGGCGATGCCGCTCATGCCGATGCCGCCGATGCCGATGAAGTGCGCGTGCTGCGAGGTGGCAAACATGGAGGGGTGAATGAATCTTCAATCTACCATTGCTCGGCTGAGCTCGCCGCCCGAAACCCCACCACGAGAAAATGCAAGGCGCCAGCCTAATTCGCCCTGTTCAGCAACGATTCGATCTCGCCATTGGTCCGCACGGAAGCAATTTTGTCTTTCATGTAGCGCAGGCTCACCTCGTGATGCTCTCGATCGTAGGAATCGATACAGTCGAGCGCCAGCGTCACCGGCCAGTCGCGCTGATAGGCATCAATGGCTGTCGTGCGGATGCAGGCGTGCGTGTTGATCCCCGCGAGAATCAGCGTGTCCGGCTTCAGCCGCCCGAGCAGTTCGTCGAGTCCCGTGCCGAAGAACGCGCTGTATCGCTTCTTTACCACCACGTGATCCGTTGCCACGACACTCAGGCCGGGCAAGAGCTGGCAGCCCTCTGTTCCCTTGATCGTCCGCCGGATATTTTTGCTGCGCATCTCGGCAAACGCATCGCTTAAATCCGGCTCAAACTCCTGCCGTACCCAGATCACCGGATACGACCGCGCGCGCAGTGCCGCTGCCAGCTCATTGATCGCCGCAACCATCGCATCTCTGCGCCCCGCGTCCTGGCCGGCCCAGTAATCGTTCAGCATGTCGATGACGATCAGCGCGGGCCTCATCGCGGCTCCTTCACTCGGGCAGCGTGTAATCCATTTCGTACAGGTGCTGGCCGTTCTCGATGCGATTGGTGAACGTGCCCGCCATCCCTTTGAGCTCGCCCGTTCCCGAACCCGGTACTACGACCACCTGCATCTTCGGTCCGCTGGCATCCATCGTGGCGAAGTGTTGCAGCGCAAAGCTTCCCTGCTTGCCGTTCAGAGTGCCCGTCACTACTTCAATCGCCACATAGCCCGCCACTCCCTGCTTGGGATCGCCACCGGAAAACCCCTCGCCTTGAGTCGTCGCCTCAAGGTCGCCCTGGATCATCTTGTTGATCGAATAACGTCCCAGCCCCTCGGCTGGCGCGGGCGTCAGCGGACGAACATCCACGGTGAAGGTGCCGTGTGCGTGAGGCATTCGATTCTCCTTTGGTGAGCAGACACGACACATTGTCCGCCGCCATCGCGGCCGCGAGTTCGGCCCTAACCGGCGGCATCAATCAGATTCTAAGACGCCGCACCTCGAAAGAAACGCGGATCGAATTGGAATGGTTTTGGCGCTTCGTGTTCGATCCTAGAAAACTCGGGATGACGCGGGTTGAGCACGAAATTCGACTCCATCCTGTTCACCGCAATGCTTTCGACGCGCAGCACGGCGCTTCTCACCTCAGCCACCCATTGGTCGCCAAAGTGTTGCGAGAGTGGAAACTCGATCCAGGGCGCCGCTTCGATCGGGAAGCCATCTGGAATATGGACGCGCGTGAGCGAGCGCCGCGGGAGCTCGTCACCGCTCGCATGGATGACGGTTTCGAGCACAGCCAGACTCGCATGTTCTGCCGTGTAAATAACGTGGACTCCTCGGGAGTGCCAACGTCCGCCGTGGAGGGCAGCGCCCTTCGTATCGAACGTTGGGAAGCGGGGGTCGTGCATTCTGAAGACGAACATCGGGATTCCACCTTATACCGGGAATCCGTATTCCAATGCCGCCAGAACCGACTCAACAGCACGGCCACCCGCTTCGGTCTTGAGAAGAGAGATTGGAGTTGCGCCGCGAAGTTCCATGTGAGGCCGATTGAGCCAGCGCGCGGCTGCCGATTCATTCTCCCAAATGCTCGTGGCGAAGGACAGCACATGCTCAAGCCTCGCTACGGTCTGGCTCGCCTGAGGCCCCAGCGTCTTGCCGGCCCGCTTCCAGGTGGAGTCGGGGATCAGTTCAGCGCGCAACTTGCCCATCGGCAGAGGCGAACTGGCGGCGATCCGCCGGAATAGCCGGTCCGCGTGTTCTTTGGAGATCCCCTTCTCCGCCGCGTTGGCGGCAGCAATGAGACTTGCCGCCCGCTCCCGGCCCGCATCGCTCGCGCGTTTCCCGTGCTTAACCCGCGGCCGGATTCGAACGGCATGAGCATGCGCCATGGCACTCCCCCCTATGGTCTAACGATACACCAAAAATTGGTGCAAGGCTGCCGTCCGCCCCCCAGCGGCATGCCTCGAAAAACGCCGCAGTAGAACCCTCTATCGCCAGAAAGTTGCGCGCAACCTTCGGAATGCAAGGTGTTTGAACAGGCAGAACCGGCAGGGCCCGAGGGAAGCGGCAAGAGCAAAGCTTCCCGGCGGAGGCAAGCCGGAGCGGCTCAGAAATGAGCCCGCCTGGACTGGAGGAGTTATGACATTCGTGAAGAAATTCATGTTGGGAGCAGCAATGCTGGCCGGAACGCTGGGAATGAGTGCAGCGCCCGCACAGGCGGCCCGCATTGGGGTTTATATCGGCGCACGGCCGGGATACATTCCGCCACGGCCCGGACCGGGCTATGCCTGGGTCGGCGGCTACTGGAACGGCGGCGTCTGGGTTCCGGGGTACTGGAACTTCGTAGGCGTTGGCATTGGCGGCCCCGTCATCCGTGGCGGCGTGGTCTTCGGGCATGGGCCGGTATTTTACCGGCACTACGGATACGAACATTTTCGCAGGTAGCCACTCCTTCTGCTGCCTGCGCTGGCCGGCCTCGCCATCAAAAGCGAGGCCGATTTTTATGCACCTTTTGGCTGCAGAAAGCGTCTCTCATAGTGGAACCACGTTAACGCTCGATAGGCCCGGAAATTAAGGAGTTAGAGAGAGATCTAGCTCTTTGGTACGGTCGATTGGATTCTGCTAACGGACCGCAACAAAAGAGCGAAAGTGTTGTTTACAGGTACAGAAGCTGGCCGGGAGACGATGTAAGAGCGGCCGGTAGTGCTGAAACGGAGGCAACTCCGGTTCCTGCTACGGCTTACAAGCTGGAAAGGGCAGCACAAGGAGGATGTATGCGGAAGGTCCGCTGGTTCTTAATCGCAATGCTTGTTATTCTTCCGTTCGCTGCCGTTTCGGCTGCGAACGCCCAGGTCGGGGTCGGTGTGGGAGTCGGTCCTGCTGTCGTTGAATCTCCGGCTTATTACGGCCCACCGGATTGCTCGTGGGGCTACTACTCCTATTACCCGTACGCGTGCGCGCCCTACGGCTATTACGGTCCTAGCTGGTTCGCGGGCGGCCTGTTCATCGGCGTCGGCCCCTGGTATGGCTGGGGTCGCGGCGGCTACGGATACCGCGGCGGTTACGGCGGCTATGGATATCGCGGCGGCTACGGATATGCAGGCCGCGGCTATGTTGGTGGTGCGGCACGTGGTTACGCGGGCGGCGCAGCTCGCGGATACGCGGGTGGTGGCGTAGCCCGTGGGTATAGCGGCGGCGCCGTTGCGCACGGCTATAGCAGTGGCGGCGGCGGCTTCCATGGTGGGGGCGGCGGTGGTGGCTTCCACGGTGGCGGCGGTGGTGGACGCCGGTAATACCGGCAACCTGCAATACAGAAAGGCCCGTCTGCTTCGGCAGCGGGCCTTTTGTTTTGGGGCCGATGACGGACTGAAACCGGCCTCCTCTTTCCTCCGGCGCGATCGCGCACCTCTGCGGATCCCGGCCTCGCCGCCGGCGGCAAATGTTCGCTGAACGCTTCACAAAACGCGCCAAATGTTCGCTGGACGTTGCACAAACAGGCCCGGAATGTTCGCATAGAATTTCACACTTTTTCGTGGCAGTGCGCGGCAAATTGCGCGTTTTGCGTGACGCTAGCGTGCTGGGTTACGCAAAACGCAGAGCGAGTCTGCACAGAATTGCGCATAAATGCGTCAATTAGCGTGTTCAACACGCGTTTTATGACGCTTTTTCGCGCATTTCTGCGCAAAATAGCAGCGTTTTGCGCGCACTTTGCGCTCTGGGGCTGCGCCCGCGGAAAGCAATACCTCAGGGCCTAAAGGCCGCAATGATCATGCTCGGTTTATGCCGGCCGACCAAACGAATGACTCTTTCACCAAGCCAGGCCGTGGCGGGCACCGGGTCACCCCGCCGACGAAGACCTGTCGACGGGGTGACCCGGCGATAAAGAAGTCGCTTAGAGCTGGGGCTTCGCCTTACAGCAACCGGAGAACCGCTTTAGCCTGCGCCGGCCAGCTTGAGGTAGTCCGGCTCATCGGCGATGGTGCGATGGCGAAAGGCGCGCACAATCTTCCGGTCCTTCAGAAAGAAGACGCCCGGCATCTGATACCCGTCTTCCTTGATCCTGCCGATTCCGTATTTGAAGACCGCGCCCTTGAGCCAGCCCATCAGTACCGCCGGATGCAGCGAGTGCAGATAAGGATTGGTGCGCGACAGGCCGAAGAATGGAAGCTGATAGAGCGTCGCCTCGGGATTGCTGATTCGTTCAACGTCAGACAGGTGGTAGTAGTCGAAGTAAGGCTTGGCCCGGGCCGGAGTGCCGAGATGCGCAAAGACCGGCCGGACACCCTTCGCTTCTATTTGCGACCGCACCTGCGAGACGCGGTCGAGGGCCTGCGCGCAAAAGGCGCAGGAAAAGTGGCGGAGAAAGATGAGCAGGACCGGCGACTCGTCCAGCAGGTCGAGCAGCGGCCGGCCGGTCTCGGTGTGGAATGCACGCAGCCCGTCTGCGAGATTCGATTGCTCAGTTGACCGGAGCGCACTCGTAGCCATGGAGTCCAGATTACGCTTGTGGCGGTCCGCGCCCGCGGGAAAACGTAGAAACGTAATTGCCGGTTGACCGGCGATTCGCTCGAAGGGGCTTGCTGGTGGTAAGCCGACTTGCTGATACTCATCTGCCTAACCGGGAATGGCCTAGCACGCGCGAGTCCGCTCGCCGTTGACTGGGGGCGGATCGCATAAAAATGTGACGGCTCAGATGGAGGGGTGATACAGCCTATTGGGTCTCAGGTGATAGCCGAAGACTGTGACCACAGTCCCTCTTCAGAACTTCACTTAGCCTCTTGCGGCCCTTCACATGGAGTCTCCCGGCCTTCTCCCATTCGGTCAGCCAATCACGCAGATCACTTTGGTATACAGCTGGAAATTGAAGCGCCTCTGCCCAGCAATCATCGTAGGAGATCTCGCGCGAACCAGATAGAAGGTCCCAGATCCGCTTCTTTGCGCGCTCTCGGTTATCTTCCGCGAGCTGCTGATATTTCTTTGTCTCCCGATATAGCACTTGCGGAGCGAATAACTCGAGATTTCCGCTCTTCTGCTGGCGCTGCCGCTGTTGGGCGCCTGCCCGGACCACATGTGTCTGTTTCTCAGTGCGTCTCTCCGCATCCTTGAAGGCCTGGACGCCCTTTGGATGGCGCGTCGCGTAAATAAGGTAAAAATTGAAAGCGTCAGAATCGGGCTTCATGACTGGCAAAGCGCAAACGTAAGAGAATCCTCCTTCCCGCTTGACCATGTCGCAGTATTTTCGCACGACCGCGAATTCGAGTTCGGTCCCAGACAGGTCACGTAGCTCGTGGAAGTCCTCACCGAGCAAGCCACTTAGGTCCGTCGCGTTATCGTTCACGAATCGCGTGATGAACGATGACATCAGGTTGATAACGACTTCGCCCGGCTCCAGTTTCAGAAGCGGAGAAATCTGCGAAATCCCTGCAAGCTTCCATCCCTTTGGGTCGATCAAGATGAAGGGAAAGCTATTCCGTGTCGAACAATAACGAACGATGTCGTCGATGTGTTCGGTGAAATCCCAGTTCTCGGCACGGACCTTGATCTCTGAAGAATCCCGCTCCTTTGCGAAGGCGTCGAGTTTCTGGAACGGCTCTTGATCCTTCTCAATGAAGAGGCATTCGACCGAGGGAGCCCGGCCCCGTTTCGCTAAATCCGCGCGAGTGGCCTTTAGAACCTCGAACGCGATACCAAACGACGTGTCTCGGTATTCCCTGTCCCTTGATTTCCATGGACCCGCGCAGCAATCGACGAACTTGATGTCCCACCTTGACCCTAGAATTCGGGCCGCAGCCTCAAGGTAGAGTCGGATGGCGCAGTGCTTGATCTCGGACTGTTCACGATCTTGATAATCCGATTCCGTCATGGTCACCAATGGAACCTGCAGAGGTTTGGCTCAAAATTGGCAATTCATCATAAATGACCCCATCGAGGGACCTACCGGTTTCACTCTTGCGCACACCGCCCCACTGCTTAAAGAAGAATGGCACTTCAAATTTGCGGCATTGCCGTTCCAATGACCGAACCCACTCGGGTTGCATAGGGCGAGCGCCAGCGCCACTCTCACCGCCCACAATTATCCAGTGGATATTGCGAAGGTTGAGAGCACCGAGATCTTCCAGCAGAGGCTCCACCGACAGGAACCTGACCGCAACGCGGGCTTTCCGTAGTTGAGCAATGCGGGGGACACCGTGCTTCCGGTTCTCGACACTCGTTCCCCACCAGATGTGTTCGTATCTGGCCGCGAAGGAGAGCTTCGAGTTCAAAAGCTCGGCCGTGCGCTCGGGCCGCTTTGTAAGCACCTGGTAAGTGTGCCAATCGGCTTGGAGCATAACTTCGCAAACCTTCACGATGAAGTCATCGGGCACCTCCGGGTGGAAAAGATCGCTCATCGAGTTGACGAAAATCTTCCGAGGCTTCTTCCACTTCAGCGGGTCATTAAGTTTCTCCGGAACCAGTCGCAGGTCGAAACCTTGCTCATAGGGATGGCCGGGAACACCGCGAAATCGTTCAGCGAACGTCTTCGCATAGCAGTGCTTGCATCCAGGGCTGATTTTCGTGCACCCACGCACTGGATTCCAAGTCGCGTCAGTCCACTCAATCGAAGATTTGTCCGACATTTCGCCTCCTATTCGCCATTGCGGACGCTAACAGTGTCGCACGATTTGCGCCGAAACTGCGGCAGCCGTACCGAAGTGCTTAATAGCATTGATTTTCGGCTCTTTACGGCACGACTCAAGCTACCCCAGCGAGCAACAATCGCTCGCCGGGGACCCCGAGAAGCCGAGCCCTGATACAAGCCTGATACAAACTCGATGAGCGATAGCTAGTGCGATCCCCGGTCCCTCCGCGTCGGCGGACGAGGGACCGGGGGCACCCGACTTGGGGAAGAGTCTCTGTTTTGCCCATCGAAAGAAAGGCCCGTAGTTCAAGCCAAACTCAGACGAGACTCGATCGGGGGGGCTAACTTCGGGAGGCTGGAGCCTCCCGCTCCCTCCGACGAAGAACCAATCACAGAACCATTGATGCGATCAGGAGTTCATGGCATAACCGCAGATCTTTCGACTGCGGTGGTTCGCCACGGCGAACGACCTCCGCTCAAGATGACAAAGCGATGATGATCGCGAACTTCTGAGACTCCGGTTCTAGTTTCGGGAGGCTGCGTATTGCTTGCCGTTCAGTGGTTTTGCCTTTCGGCCGGGTTCGGAGTCGTCCAGTTTGCCTTTGACTAACTGCATGAAGGCGGCCATGGCCGGAGAGATCCACTTGTCTTTATGCCAGATGATACTGGTAGCGATGTCGAGGGATGGACCGGTCCAGTTCAGCGCTTTGAGATGATGCTGGCGCAGTTCGCGGGCCACGACGATGGCCGGCAGGAGGCCCAGTCCCATGCCGAGGGAGATGCACTCCCTGATTGCCTCAACGCTCGAAAACTCGGTTACGTTGGCGGGGCGAATATTCGCCAGGGCGAGAATGCGGTCGAGTTTCGCGCGGTAACTGCATCCCGATTCAGTGAGCAGCAGATTCTGTCCCGCAAGATCGGAAGGTTTTACCGCAGGCCGTGAGGCCAGCGGGTGGCTGGGGTCAGCCAACAGGAAAACCTGCTCGGTGCGCAGGCGGACGGACTTGATGTTGGCTGAAGGCATCGAGTCCGCCATGGTGATGGCCATGTCGAGCTTGCCGGCTTCGAGCTCGACCGCAAACGGCATGCTCATGTAGGGGATGAAGATGAGCTCGACGTGGGGGAAGTTGCGGCGGAAGGCGTGCAATACCTGAGGCAGGCGATAGGTGAGTACGCTTTCAGGAGCGCCGATGCGCAGCGGGCCGCTGGGCTCTGCGCCGGTCTGGATCGCGCGCTGACCCTGGTCCATGGCCGCAAGGGCCTGCGACGCGAAGGGCAGGAAGTTGCGGCCCGCGTCGGTGAGGGTGACACGGCGGCCGAGGCGGTCAAAGAGCGGCGTGCCGAGCTCTTCTTCGAGCGCCTTGATTTGCGCGGTGACGTTGGACTGCACGGTGTGCACTTTTTCGGCGGTGCGCGTGAAGTTCAACTCTTCAGCCAGGGTGCGAAAGATCTGTAGCTGCCGGACTTCCATCTTTGCATCTCCAATACAGATGTAATATATCACGTCAATCTATTGGACAGATGGAAGAGCCTGAACCAGACTCTGGATATGACGCGATCGAGCTGGACTGGGCTGGGCTGGGGCTGGACGAGAACTGGACTGGGCTGGACTGGACGGCGAAACGCGCCAACAAGGAGATCGCTATGAATCGCATCGCTGCAATCGCACTTCTCGCCGTAGCAGGCTTCACGACAGGCAGCTGTGCCAAGGCACAGGGCGCTGTCATGGAGGTCAACGTTCCATTCAATTTCACGGTTAACGACACATTGCTGCCGGCGGGGAGCTACACGTTTGGGTTCGACCGCATGCATCCCGACTTGCTGCTCATTCGCGACCGGACGACGGAGATCAGGGCAAGGGACCTTGGCCAGCGCGGTGCAATCGGCCCAGGAAAGACTCACGCCCTCATCTTCCACGGGTATGATGGCGTTTATTTCCTGAGCGAGATTCGCTTTGACTCCGCTTCGAACGGGGTGTTTTTGCCCGCGACGAAAGCTGAGAGACAGGCGAGAAAGGCGAACCAGAACGAAGACCTGGCTTCGATCGCGGCTTACTGATGGGCTAAGTCGAACCTAGGCTATGGTTGTGGAACGAGGCGGCCGCGGCGGAGGGCGAGATGCTGTTGAACGAGGCCAGTGACGGCATTCAAATCGACTCTTCGCCTGCGCCGCTCTTAATTCGACGTCCTGCGAGTACGATCCACCGATGCTCCGATAAGAATTGGAGATTTGAGAGCCTACACTTACCATCATGCAGACGAACGACGTGCTGAACCTTTGGAAGAAGAATCTCGGGGCTGTTCCGGACGAGGTGTGGGAACATGCCGGTGTAACGGCGCTCATCCTGGCGGATAACGGCTTGACGGAGATCTCGGAGCGGATTGGTGAACTGCAATGGCTGCGCACGCTGGATCTGGGACACAACCTGTTAGCGGGACTACCGACAGCGATGGGAAGGCTCACCGGGCTGAGCGACTTTCTCTATCTGCACGACAACCGGCTCGAATCTTTGCCGCCGTCGATGGAAGAGCTGCAGAGACTGCGGTACCTCAATATCAGCGAGAACCGGTTCGCTGTTTTTCCGGAGAGCATTTGCTCGATGTCGAGGCTGGTCGAGCTGCGCGCGACGGACAATCAGATCTACCTGCTGCCGGATTCCATTGGCAAGCTGTCGCGATTGCGCGAGCTCCATCTCAGGAACAACAGGCTCACTGGCCTTCCACCGGCAATTTCACAACTGTCTGAGCTTCGCCTGATCGATCTACGGGGAAATCCCATCGACGAGCTGCCCGACTCGATTTTGGAACTGCCGAAGCTTGAGAAGCTGGATCTGCGCTGGGTGAATACATTGCGGCCACCGGAATGGATCGATGCATTGGCGGAACGCGGCTGCCTTGTATATAGGTAGGCGCGCCAAGATGCGGAGGATCGATGGTCCCATCGAAGAGAATTGACCTGGGCGGTTCGGGCCTGATTCAGAGGAGAGCAAAGGTGCAGAATTGGCGATGCCCGCTTCAGCTCCTCGTCATCTCTTGGGTTTGGGCTCTCGCCCTAAACGCGGGCGTCATCACGCGTGCGCAGAGCGGGAAGCAGCGATCGTCTTTCGAGATGCTGACGCATCGTATGGATGTCGACGTGGATGGAGCGCCCAACGCGTACGGGCCCCCGGGCAAGGATGCTCTCGACGTGCTGCTGGATGCGCATTCTCTGAATCGCGCTGACAAGGAGATTGTGGGTTACCTGACCGACGATCACGGCCAGCCAATATTGCAGGGCCCGAGCGATCCTTTTCCGGGCTATTACATTTCGCAGACTGCGTTTACCGATACCAATAACCCGAATGAACGCGATCCAAGGAGCTACGTGGACGCGCGGAAGATCAACTATGTGGTTCGCGGCAATGTGGCCAAGCGGCGCGGTGTGCAGGTGGGTGATTTCGTGGCGGTTTATTCGAAGCGCACGCACAAGAGCGTGTTCGCGATCGTGGGAGATACGGGCAATCCAACGGGCGACGAAGGATCGCTGCGCTTATTGCAGGATCTCGGGTATCCGTTTCACGACGGCACGAGTGACGCGGTTGAAAAACCTGAGATCGTTATCCGGTTCTACCCGAATTCAAACCCAACGCATCAGTTCTTCTTTACGCAGGCCGCACTGGACGATGCAGCTACGAAACTGGGCCTGAGCCGGGATTTTTCGACGGCGCCCAGAGGGGCGCCTGCCCTGCTACCTCGCTGACCGGGTCTCGCGCGCTCTGGCAAGCTCGGCGAGCCGGAGTGCCGAGATGCGCGAAGACGGGCCGGTCTCAGTGCGGAATTCGCGCAGTCCGTCGGCGAGATCGGACGGCCCGGTTGATCGCGGCGCTCTCGTAGACATGGAATCCACTCTACGCTTGTTCCGACCGCCGCTTCGGATTGGTCCGCTGACGGGAAGCCGACTTAGCGGTACATATTGGGCCGTAGACCTATTATGTTAAGAATCGAATGCGTTTCCACGACGTAGACCTGCCGCAGGTAGTGATTGACGCACAGAAACGAGGTGAACTCGTTCTGTTTGCCGGCGCTGGCGTGTCGATGGACCCACCTTCCAGCTATCCGAACTTCCTCGATCTGGCCACGGAGCTGGGCGGTACGGCCTATCCGATCGAGGAGCACGAGCTGATTGACCGTTACCTGGGGCGTTTGGTCGAAAAAGGAATCCCGGTTCATGAGCGCGTGAAGACGCGGCTGTCCGACCCCACTTCCCACCCGAACCATGTCCACGAGTCCGTCATCCGCCTCTTTGGCAGTGCAGATGCCATCCGAATCGTCACCACCAATTTCGACGATCACTTTCGCGGGGCTGCGCAGGCAGTCTACGGCCCTGCCCCCGAAGTCTATCGCGCTCCAGCACTTCCCCTCGGCGACGACTTCAAGGGCATCGTGCATCTTCATGGTTCGGTCCTGGACGATGCGAAGAAGCTCGTGCTGACCGATGCGGATTTTGGCCGCGCTTACCTGACGCAGGGCTGGGCACGACGCTTCGTCCAGCAGTTGTTCTCAAAATTCGTTGTCTTGTTCGTCGGTTACAGCCATCAGGATCTTCCACTGCTCTATCTCGCGCGAGGTATTTCGGCGGCCGAGGACGGTCCCGGACGATACGCGATCACACCTCCGGAAAACGACACGTTTTGGTTCAACCTTGGCATCAAGCCGGTGCACTATCCGCTGCGCGTGGCTCCGCTAGCAAAACATGGAGCCTTGGGCGACTGTCTGGCAACGTGGGCCGAGACTGCGAACCTCGGTTCTCTAGGGACAGAGGCGAGGATTAAAGGGCTTGTTACTTCGGACCGTCCGCTCAGTCTCGAAGAAGAAGATTTTCTCAAGCAAGCTTTGCTCGACCTCAGCACTCTGCGCTACTTCACGCGCCATGCCAAAGATCCGCGCTGGCTGGAATGGATTGCAGAACATACCGAATTCAGTGCGATCTTTGTGCCTGGCAGCACATCGCTGAATGAACGATCTGTACAACTAGCGTTCTGGTTTGCGGAAGAGTTCGCGATTCCTCATTTCGCAGTCGCGCTCGAACTTGTGCGGCGCAATAACCAAGCGCTTTCTCCGGCTTTGTGGCATTCGGTGGCGCAACGATTCCATGCCCATGCCACTGCCGGTGTCGCTCTGCGCCTTTGGGTCCCGATCTTGTTGGAGACGATGCCGGCGAACGGCTATTCGGATTTTCTGGCCTACATGATCGACCATTGCGCGGTACCCGGCGATGAGCAGACGATTCTTCAGCTGTTCCGTGCGCTGAGCGCGCCGAAGCTCAAGCTCAAGCGCCGCTTTTTTCCGCCCGAGGATGGCAAACCGGCGGTGCCGGACGCCGATGTTGAGCCCATTGCGCATGACCACACGATGTTGCGCGCCTACCGGAGCAAGATTCAGCCTCACTTTAATGTCTTTGCCAAAGGAATAGCCCTTATCGTGACGACGACATTCGAGGAGGCCAACGCCCTGTTGGTGATGTACGGGAAGGCTGGCCCCAAATGGGACCCGATTAGCATGTCACGCGGTTCCGTGGCCTCGCGCGCGCAGGATTTCCTGCACAACGGTTTTTCGGTCTTGATTGATGCGGGAGCGGATGTACTCAGGTGGGCCAACGAGCACGACTCGAAATTCGCTCTCAGTCTGATCACGCAATGGATCGAATCCGACTCGCTCATTCTGCAGCGGCTTGCGATCAGTGGCATGGCAGGATATGCGTCTTTGACTTCGGAGGAAAAGCTTGCCTGGGCGATCACGAACCGGCTCGTCGAAAACGTTGGTCTCAAGAATGAAACCTTCGCGTTGCTTGCCGCGGTATATGCCGGTAGCGGGGAGCTGGTGCGGGCGGGGCTGCTGAGACAGGCGGAAACTGCAATGAATCCGGCAGGCGAAGACTACGAACGGTACGAATTCTTCAATCTGCTTTCCTGGCTACACAGGAATGCCCCGGACTGCACTCTGGTTACAGAGAAGCTAGGAGCGATCCAGGAACGGCATCCGCAATGGAAGATGCGTGAACACCCGGACTTCAACTCCTGGATCAGCGGCGGTGCCGTACAAGCTGTAACGGACAGTCCCATTCAGGTTTCGCAAATTGAGGCAATGAATCTCGATGCTCTCCTTGCAGAGAGCATCCGCCTCGCTGAAGTGAAAGATACGTTCGGTGAACCGTTCCAAGCGGGATTCCTGCAAGAGATTGCACGGACCACTGCCGGAAACTTCGCGTGGTCGGAAGGAATCGCTGCCGAGGCATTGGCGCGTACGGACGTGCCCACTGAAATCTGGTCGGCGCTAATGCGCGGGTGGTCCACGCACCATACGCCGGAAGAATGGGCGTCGGTGCTCGCTATTGTGGAGCGACTTGAATCGGCCTATGAAGCCGTGCTGTATGAGATGTCGTCGTTTCTCAAGGGAGCGGTGGAACGGAAAGAAGATGGTCTCCCAATCGCGCTCTTCACTTCAGCCCTCGCAAGAGCGAACGCCGTGTGGGCAGCTTGTGTCGTCCATGAACCGCCGCTTCCGGAGACGGCGGAAAACTGGGTCACGGTCGCTATCAATCGGACTTCCGGATACCTCCTCGACTTCTATTTCGAAGCGTTTCGGCTCTTGTGGCCCAATCGGCAGGAGGAACAGAGACGCATTGATTCGGTACTGCAAGCTCTCGAAGCCGCGATTGGCGGCGACGGACCGGCTTCGGAGATTGCGAGAATCCTTGTGGCGGCGAAGGCCTCCCTGTTGGCTGACGTCTCGCAAGATTGGTACACGGAGCATGTCTTGCCGTTGCTCGCGACGCCAGCGTCACCGCGACATTCGGAACAGATCTGGGACGGATACCTAGTTTGGGGTACGTGGACGCAAACCATGTTGCCCGGCTTGATTGCGGCCTACCTGCGTCATCTGCCGGAGATCACGGGCGCATCCGATGAGCGGTCTCGCATGTTCTGTAGCCATCTGGCAGCCTTCGCTGTCTTCGGCGCGATCGATCCCATTGAGAGCGGTTGGCTCGGCGAATTCCTGACACGGGCCCAGCGTCGTGAGCGGATGCATTGGGTCGGAAGCGTTACACAGATCTTGCGTGAGGCCGATGACCAAGCGAAGGAGTCAGCTTGGAACCGGTGGATGAGGCGCTATCTCGAACTCCGGGTTCAAGCGAATCCGATTGCCCTTGACGCGGAAGAGTCGGGTGCAATGTGTGAGTGGGTTATTGTTCTGGGGTCGCACTATGCAGAGATTCTGAGGTTTCTCCTCGCAGGTCCTCCGCCGGACGTAAAACGAGACATGTTTTACTATCGCCTCCAAGAGGCGGCGCTCCTAGATCGTGCTCCGGTGCTGACTGCTCGCTTTCTGACCGCGCTCCTCTCGCAGGAAGACGGCCACCAGTTATGGGACTTAGATCAAGTTCATACGATGGTTTCGGATTTGATCGATCTCGACGCAACTGAGCCAACGCTGCGCCCTCTTTGCGAGCAATTGGGAAGAATCGGGTCACCGCGCGCTTTGGAGTTTCTGGATCGGTTGCGGGCATGACAGCCAAGAATGACCTCAGCGTTTCATCAATTCCGTTGGTAACGATAAACGCCCTTCTCATCACCGACGGGTTGTTGATGAAAAGCAGATTCGCCGATTGGGGATTGTGGGTCACACAGGGCGGCGATTTCTCGACTTAGCGTCCGTGTTTCGGCAAAAACCGGATTCGAAGATGCTCTGGCCGGGGTGGTCGAGGTTCGTGCTTTCCCACCCTTCGCGAAACACGCGAAAGATGGGTGCAACCGGCAAAAGGAAAATGCAGGTTTTTCGACTGCGTGGGCCGCGCGAAGCGCGCACCCTTCGCTCAGGTTGACACGCGAAATTTACTGCTCGGGATGATCAGGACCATGCCGCCCGCTCATCGGTCGCCGCGGCGACCCGCGATGAACGGGGCACAGGTGTTCTTCTCGTTCAATGCGGCTCTTCACGGCTCTTGGCGGGGACACCTGCGCGTTTAGGATGGGGCAACCGGCTGGGGAGAAGAGCCGAGGAATCCTTGCACGAATGCGGCGATTGGATCTGCTGCCGTGTCCAATGCAAAATGACCGCCGTCGACAATGTGAACTTCGGCGTTCGGCACATCTTTGCGATAACGTTCGGGCTCGCCGGGGTCGAACGAGAGCTCGTACTTGCCCCATATCACCAGCAGCCGCGGTTGGTTCTCGCGCATCCACGCCTGCCATTTCGGATACGCGTCCACATTGGTTCGATAGTCGTAGAACAAATCACTTTGAATGTCAACCTGTCCGGGGCGATTGAGGAAATAGAACTCGTCAGTCCAGAGATCGGGGTCGTAGCGTTCCACATTCGGATCGTTGCCGACATGACGAGTGCGTGTCGCCGCCAACGAGAGCAGGTTGGCGCGCAGCGCGCTTTCCTTGGGAACGCGATCCACCCAGAACTCGCGACGCGTCTTCCAATTCACGCCCAGGCCTTCATTATGCGCGACCGCGTCTTGCACGATGAGAGCTTCCACGCGCTCCGGGTGCTCCAGGATCATTCGAAAACCCACCGGTCCACCATAATCCTGCATGTAGAGCGTGTAGCGCGAGAGACCAAGCGCCTCGGTGAAGTGATTCATGATCTCGGCGTATCGATCGAACGTGTACGCGAATGCCTTCGCATCCGGCCAGTCGCTGTGTCCGAAGCCGGGATAATCGGGAGCGACCAGATGATAGCGATCCGACAATCTGGAGAAGAGCGGCTCGAACATGCGCGACGATGACGGCAGTCCGTGCAGCAGAAGCAATGCCGGCGCGTCCTTCGGACCAGCCTCTCTAAAGAAAATGGAGAGCCCATCGATGTTAGTGGTGCGATAGAGCGTGGGATATGTCATGGAGTGTTCCTCTGCCGAGTCAGTTCTTCTTCGCTTCAAGTGCCGGCAGAAGAAGTTTGATGAGCGCCTGGTCCGAGAACGGGTTCTGACCCGAGATGAGCTCGCGATCCTGAAGGGCGAGGCTCCCCCACGGAGCGACCACACTTACGTCACCGCCCGCAGTACGCAAGGCAACGTCCGGGTAGAAGAGAACCTTACCGCCAATCTCAAGCGGCTCCCGCTGCTGCTCTTCCGCCGTCGAAAAAATCGTCATCTTATATCCGGCATAGATCCATCCTTTAGCCTTTGCCGCCGCTCCAGCGGCATCGCCCGCTGCCAGCGCTGCGACCACCTCCGTCGAATTGGGAAGAGCCGAGAGAAGTGAAATGGGGCCATGGCAGAGCACCGCCGTGGGCTTGGAAGTTTGATGAAAGTGTCTCATCACGGCGCCGGCGTCGGGATCATCGAGAAGATCGATCATCGGGCCATGGCCGCCGGGGACGAAAACAGCGTCGTATTGATCCAGGCCTGATGCAACCACATCCGCGATGCGCGTCGGATTCTTGAGCCCAGTCAGGTTATCGCGGAATGTGAAATAGTCGTGCAGCCTGGCCTCATCCCCGCCGAAGAAATCGGGGACAGCGGAATGGAGATCCAATTGCGGCGTGTTGCCCTTGGGGTTCGAGAAAGTGATCTCGTAGCCTTCTTCCATCAGGGCGCGAGTCGGAACCGTCAGCTCGTTCAGGTAATAGCCGGCGCCGCGATAACACCCGCCATTTTTCAACGGTAAGCCGTATCCGCTCGAGACGAGCACCAAGACTTTTCCTTTTGTTGTCATTTCGTTCTCCCCTCAAATCAAATCTGCCATCCATTTGCTAGTCGTTTCGATGGCAGAGCGAGTGACCATTCAAGGAGAGATTGGCAGAATTGCGGCGACGAGTCTATTGGACGAAGGTATCGGCCAATGCCACAGGATGGATTGGACAGATCCGCAAAGAGCGTTGAATGCCGTAGCCGGGAGCCGGTGCTCCTTCGCTATCTCGCTGACCGGCTAATTCGCCGGCTCGCCGGCCTGCTGTCTCGCGAGCTCTGCCAGCCGGTCGGCACCGGATATATTTTGGATCCCAAAAGCAAGATATATAAGCCCCATATAGCCAGAACCACAGAAAGCCACAGTCAAACAGAGAACCCAAAGGATAAGCCCAGATTTCTTACTTGAAAGGTTCGACGTAGATGGTTCATTCTCTTTATTCCTAACCTGATTGCGCTCGGTATGTTTGGAATAGTCGCTGCTTATACTTTTGAGCGGCTCTTCAGGTTGTTGCAACCGAAGGCGCAAATGATATCGCTCGCAGAGGACAACGCAGCGCGGATGCGGAGGTGAAGCGCAGCTTGGATCAAACCAGGCAGCAATTCGCTGACACGCTCGCACGAATGAAGAGTCAAACCCAGGCGCAGGGGAACTCTGCTTCCGAGGCTGCTGTGCTTCAATACCAGATCGCCGCCGCTAAGACGGAGGGCATAGGAACGCCGAATATTGAATTTTCTGTAAACCTCTATCATTTGAGCAGCGCCCTGGAGAAATACCGATTGCCGATCTCGTTTTCGATAACACGAAGGGGAGTAGCCCCGCTTTTAAGTTGCGGGCCAATGTTGTAGCTGAATTTCGAGACGAGCGTCCGCCTTGGCCGAAGTGGTCGCTGCGGCCCATTCAGATCTTCATACTGCCTATCGGCAAGCAGCCGGAGCCTGATAGTAGTAGGGCTATCAGGAATCTCCGATTGAAAGCTCAGCGAATTGCCAAATTTGTTTTTGTGATGGGGAAATTTACGTTCAAAAATCACCTCAATGATCCCACTTCTAAGGAATTTTGCTCGCAATTCCCAGCCGACTCTCTCTTGAGAATGCGAACACTGCCCAGAGATTTGGCTGGGGGAAAACCAGATAGCGACAACTATGAAGAATGCACAAATTCTCCGTAGATTGCCTGCAAAATACGGCGCAACTGTGTCAAACGTTTTATTGCCCTTATGATCGCCTGGCATCATAGGGACTTGTTCACCGGCAGCACACGACTGTTTCTGGCGAGACTGCTTGGCTTTCAATCGATTTCTGCGGAGCTTCATCTCGCCCCGAGGCGCGCTTAGGATGGGGCACGCGGCCAGTAGCCGTCTGCTATGCTGATCGAGTAGAATGCGGGGGGACATGGCGAAAACCGGCACTGACAGGGATTGGGAGATTTGGGGTAAGGAAAACCCCTATTATGGAGTCTTAACAGATCCAAAATTCCTGAGCGCGAATCTCAGCGACGAGGCGTTGCATGAGTTCTTCGGCAGCGGCGAACAGCATGTCGATCATCTGTGCCGGTTGATTCGAACCCGTATCCGCAGCGATTTTGAGCCGCGCAGCGTGCTGGATTACGGATGTGGGACAGGACGGATTGCGATTCCTTTTGCTCGACGGGCACAGCGTGTCGTCGGCATCGACGTCTCCCCATCGATGCTGGAAGAGGCTCGGAAAAGCTGCTCTCGTTTCGGCATTGAGCGCGTGCAATTACTCCATCTTGATGAAATGGATTCGCTGGAACCGGGAAGCTTCAACCTTGTCCACTCCTTCGTGGTCTTTCAGCACGTCCCAGTCGCCCGCGGTGAGGTCCTGATGGAGAAACTCGTCCGTCTTCTGGCCGAAGGCGGCATCGGAGCCTTGCATTTCACCTTTTCCATTCCTCGTGGGAGGGTCCTGCAGGCGGTCACAACCTTGCGCAATCACTCGCGAGCCTTCAACGGCGTGCTCAATGTGGCCAAGGGGCGCGCTTTCTCCAGAAGCCACATGCAGATGAACAACTATTCCATGAACCGCATCCTTGAAATGCTGGCTCAGGAGGGCTGTTCTAATGTTTGCGTAGAGTTCACCGGTGACAGCGCCTGTCGAGGCGCGCTCGTACTTTTCGAAAAATGCTCAACCAGGCACGGCATCTGGCAGAACTGAAACACACTGCGTACAGTTTTGACGGTTCGGCCATCACGTGCCATTTTCGCCGTTTGGTGGGGCATTCGGATATCGGCATGTACAGAGCGAAGGAGTCCGGCAGAAATCAATTCTGCATGTTCACTTCAGATTCTTAGACCGGCTGGACGAGCCAGGGCGCTCCCTTGCCGATTCGGACGAGCGGGTCTCGCGCGCTCTCGCAAGCTCGGCAAGCCGGTCGGCGATGCGTTCCGCTGCGCCGGGATGCGACTGCGCGTGGGCGGCTGCGGACATTGCGGCGAGCCGCTCGGGATGGGTGAGCAAACCTTTCAGCGTGTTGAGCAGCCTGCCGGGAGCTTCGACATCGTCCTCTGTCAGCATTACCGCCGCGCCGGCAGCCTGCATCGCTTCCGCGTTGCGGCGCTGGTGCTGATCGGCAGAGAGCGCAAAGGGAACCAGCAACGCAGGCTTGCCCGCCGCAGCTTCCTCGCCGACCGTCGACGCACCACTGCGCGAGACGACGAGATGCGCGCGCCCGAACTCAGCAGCCATCGCCGTAAGAAAGGGCTGCACCTGCCAGCGCGCCGGATCGGCGCCGCTTGCTGTGTAAGCGGCTTCGGTCACTTCAAAATTGCGCAGACCACTCTGGTGCAGCACGGTAAGCCCGGGCACGGCGTCAAGCAGCGCGGGAACGACGCGCGGCACGTAGGTGTTGAGAATGCGCGCGCCCTGCGAGCCGCCGAAGACGAGCAGATGCGGCGGGCCTGCAGGTGGCGGCCGCAGCGACGAAAACTCCGCGCGTACCGGAACGCCGGTGAGCTCGATGTGGCGGAACCATTTGGCGGCGGCGGGAAAGTTGACGGCCGCGGCCTGTACGCGCTTGCCGATCAGCCGGTTGGCGAGGCCCGGCATGGCATTCGGCTCGAAGGCCATGGTGGGAATCTTCATCCAGAGCGCCGCAGCCATCGCGGGGCCGGAGGCATAGCCGCCCACGCCCAGAACCGCGTCCGGCTTGAATTGGCGGATGAGGCGCATGCAGGCGAAGATGCTGCCCGGCAGCGCGATCAGCGTGCGCAGCCGCGTGAGCAGCGACACGGAATTCAGCGGGCCCACGTCGATCAGCTTCAGGGAAAATCCCGCCTCGGGAATCAGCCGCGATTCCAGGCCGCGCGGCGTGCCGACGCAGAGAACATCGGCGGAATGGCGATCGACCAGCGCGCGCGCGACGGCCAGCGCGGGAAAGATGTGTCCGCCTGTTCCTCCGCCGGCGATGAGAATTCGAAGTTGCGCCACGCCGATCTCATTTCCCAGTCAGTCCGCTTGCCGGCTGATGTTGAGCAGAACGCCGATCGAGGCCAGCGTGCAGAAGAGCGAAGTGCCGCCGTGCGAGATGAGCGGCAGCGGGATGCCCTTGTTGGGAACCAGCGACAGCACCACGCTGATGTTGAAGAAGGCCTGCAGCAGGATCATGGTCGTAATGCCGAACGCCACCAGCCGGCTGAAGGGATCGATGGTGCGGAACGCCGTGCGCAGACCGCGCGCGCCCAAGACCGCGAACAACAGCACGATAAACATTGCGCCCACGAAGCCCAGCTCCTCGGCGATGTTCGCGAAGATGAAATCCGTCGACGCCTCGGGGAGATAGAAGAGCTTCTGCATGCCCTCCATGTAGCCGCGGCCGGTAAATCCACCGGTGCCCACGGCGATCAGCGACTGGTAGATGTGATAGCCCGCGCCCTGCGGATCGGATTCAGGATTGAGAAACACCAGCAGCCGCGCGCGCCGCCAGGGAACCATCAGCAGCAGCGCGGCGAGGCCAGGCAATGCAGCGCAAACGCCGGCAAGCAGGATCTTCCACTCCATTCCCGCGAGGATGAGGATGATCGCTGTAGCACCGGCCAGCACCAGCGCCGTGCCGAGATCGGGCTGCGCAACGATCAATAAGATGAACAGCAGCGGAATGAGCGCGGCGGGCAGCAGCGTACGGCGCCAGTCGCGCATCGTGTCGAGCCGGTTGTGCAGGAACCAGGCCAGGAAGAGAACGAGAACAGGCTTTGCGATCTCCGACGGCTGGAAGGTGAAGAAGTCGCCGAAGCGGATCCAGCGGTGCGTGTGGTGCGAGCCAGGCATGAGAAACACCAGCACCAGCAGCAGCGTGGTTACACACAGCGCGGGATAGATGAAGCGCGGCGAGTTGTAATGGCCCACGTCGACTTGCATGAGTACGAGCATCGCCAGCACGCCGAGCAGCGCCCATACTGCCTGCGTGGCGACAAACGTGTACGCGGAGTGGTACCGCTCCTGGTCGACGACCGCCGAGGCAGAGAAGACCATGACCAGCCCGGTGACCACCAGCACCAGCGTGGTGAAGAACAGCCATTTATCGACGCCGACACGCTTCGCCATATGTACCTACGCGTTCTGCCAGACCTTCCAGTCGCGGCGCTCGTTGACCAGTTGTTTGAAGATGCGGCCACGTTCTTCGTAGTTCTCAAATTGATCGAAACTCGAGCACGCGGGAGCCAGCAGAACGATCTCTCCGGGCCGTGCCGCAGCGGCAGCCGCGGTGACCGCATTCGCCAGCGTTCCGGCGGGATGGATGGAGACCACCCCGCGCAGCTGCAATTCAATCTTCTCCGCTGCCGAGCCGATGGTGTAGATTTCACGAACGCGTGCGCGCAGCAAGGGCGACAGAACTGTGTAATCCGAGCCCTTGTCCTTGCCGCCGAGGATGAGATGAATCCCACCCGGGAACGCCGCAATGGCCTTCGCCGTCGCGTCCACGTTCGTGGCCTTCGAGTCGTTGTAAAACTCCACGCCGTTGATTGCCGCCACAAATTCCAGCCGATGCTCCACTGCCTGGAATTTCTCTACGGTGCGCGCGATTATTTCGGCGGGGACGCCGGCCATGCGAGCCGCGCACACCGCAGCCAGCACGTTCTCCACGTTATGCTCGCCCTTGAGCGGAATCTTCGCGAGCGGCATGATCTGCTCCGCCGGCGCGCCCCGCGACAAACGGAACACTACATTGCCGTCCTGTACCCACGCTCCCCGATCGACCGGATGCTCGATGGAAAACCAGTGCACCTTGCCGCGGGTGCGAAGCGCGGCCTGCGCGGCGCGCGAGTTGTCGGCATTGAGCACCAGGCAGTCGGTCGAATCCTGGGCAGCGAAGATGCGCTCCTTGGCCAGCGCGTAATTTTCAAACGTTCCGTGGCGGTCAAGATGATCGGGCGTGATGTTGAGGATCACCGCGATTGCAGGATGAAACTGCTCGGTGCTCTCGAGCTGAAAGCTTGAAACCTCCAGCACCGACCACGTCTTGTCCGTGCTTTCGCCGATCAGCCCGATCACCGGCACGCCGATGTTGCCTGCCACCAGCGTGGGAAAACCGGCCTCTTTCAATATTTCGCCCGCCAAAGCCGTTGTCGTCGTCTTGCCGTTCGAGCCGGTGATGGCAAGAATTCGCCCCTTCAGGTAGCGCGCCGCCAGCTCCAGCTCACCGATGATCGGCAAACCGATTTTTTTGGCCTGCACCAGCTCCGGCGTATCCAGCGGAACGCCGGGACTCACGACAATCAGGTCCTGGCGGCGAAAGGTCAGCAGCCCGTGACCGCCGGCCTCGACCATAATTCCCTCTTCCAGCAGCGCGGGAATCTCTTTGGCCAGCGATTCGGCCGAGCGCACGTCTGACACCGTGACCTGCGCGCCCTTGTGGCGCAAAAACAGCGCAGCAGCCAAGCCCGACTTGCCCAGGCCCACCACGAGCACTTTTTTGCCTTTGAGTTCCATCGCTCCCGGCCGCCCCTAGAACCGGTCTCATAAACCGGCTTCGTCAACTCGCCCGAAGCCTGGGACCCGCCTTGTTGTTGGGTCCCATACTTGCGCAACCGGCCGCAGAGACATTTATGAGACCGGTTGTGGCGCAGCTTGCGCGCCAATTTTTATTGTGCACCTTGAGGCCGGTGGCGCGCGTCACGGTCAGCGCAATTTGAGAGTGGTGAGTGCAAACAATGCAAACACCAGCGCGGCAATCCAGAAACGGGCAATGACCTTCGATTCGCTCCAGCCCATCTGCTCGAAATGATGATGCAGAGGAGCCATCTTGAAGATGCGCTTCTTGCGCAGCTTGTAGCTGCCCACCTGCAACAGCACCGAGAGCGCCTCGAGAATGAATACGCCGCCGATAAACGGCAGCAAGAGCTCCTGGCGGATGATGACGGCGACCGTGCCGATAGCCCCGCCCAGCGCGAGCGCACCCACGTCACCCATGAAGATCTCCGCCGGATGGGCGTTGTACCAGAGAAAGCCGATCGACGCGCCGACCATTGAGCCGCAAAAAACCGTGAGCTCGCCGACCATGGGCATGCGCTGCAGCTCAAGATAATCGGCAAATACCACGTGGCCGCTCACGTACGTCAGCACTGCCAGCGCGCCTGCGGCGACGATGGTGCAGCCGATGGCAAGTCCGTCAAGCCCGTCGGTAAGGTTGACAGCGTTGGAGGTGCCTACCAGCCACAAAACCACCCAGAGCACGAATGGAACAAACGCGAAGAGCGCGAGATGCGGCAGCGTGGTGGGCCAGTCGTGCCACTGCAGATCGGGACGCCAGGATTTGATGAACGGCACCGTCAGCCGCGTGGAGAAGAGCTTGAACTGACCGAGCAGCACCAGCGAAGAGGCGACGAGAAGGCCCGCCAGCATCTGCCAGAACAGTTTGGCCCGCACCGTCAGCCCGAGGCTGCGCCGCTGCACGACCTTGATGTAGTCATCTGCGAAGCCGATGGCACCAAAAGCACAGGTGGAGAACACAGTGATCCAGACATAAGGATTCGCCGGGTCAGACCAGAGCACGGTCGGCAGGAGGATGGCGATGCAGATGAGCACGCCGCCCATGGTCGGCGTGCCGGTCTTCTTCAGGTGGGACTGCGGGCCGTCATCGCGGACGAATTGGCCGATCTGGAACTCGCGTAATTTCTGGATGACGTAGGGACCGATGAACAGCGAAATCAGCAGCGCCGTGAGCGAGGCAAACACGGTGCGAAACGTGAGGTAGCGGAAGATCCGGAACGCATGAAAGAACGGATACAGCTTTTCGTAGAGGAGCCAATAAAGCAAGAAGCCTCCGGAGCCGGAAATCAAAGGCAGATCAAGCGCAGATTCAGGATGATTTTACAGGCGAAACGTGAAGTTCCATTTGTCAGTTCTGATACTCACCCCTCAACTCTGTACATCACGCTTGAGCGCCAGGGAGGCTGTCACCACGGGGCCTATGATGGTTGCAACTCTGTTGGAGGAGAGGACGTAGCTGTGAAGCGAAACTCAATCGAACGACCGGCTCCCAGGTTTTCCGTGTCGATGTGCAGCTTTCTGCCGGCGGTTTTCTTTGGCTTTGCCGCTTTTTTCCTCGCCGATTCGGATGCGCGAGCTGTACCTGCCGATCCGGCGGCCAATGTGAACCCCTTGATCGGAACCGGCGAGGGCCCAGGCGGCAACATCAACCTGTTTCCCGGTGCGACGCTTCCCTTCGGCATGGTTCAGATGAGCCCGGACACGGAGGCCCACGGCATGGGTTATCACTACGGGCAGTACGACATCCAGGGCTTCAGCATGACGCACATGAGCGGGGCAGGCTGCGCGAGCGAAGGCGATGTGTTCTTCACGGCTACCACCGGCCCGATCGTCACCCAGTTTCACGACTTTCAATCGCCCTACTCGCATAGCGATGAGAAAGCCTCGCCCGGTTTCTACCAGGTTCGCCTGTTGCAGTGGGACATTTACGCCGAGCTCACCGCGACCGGCCATACCGGCGTTGCGCGGTTCAGCTTTCCGGCGGGCAAACCGGCGAACATCCTGGTGCCAATCAGCAGAACGCTGAACTACACGACGGCCGCGTCGGTTCGGGTAACCGGCGATCGCCAGATCGAAGGGTATGTTGAGGACCGCGCCTTCTGCGGCAGGAAGGAGACCTACAAGGTCTACTTCGTGATGACTTTCGACCAGCCCTTCTCGCAGCTTGGAACCTGGAGTGGCAAACATTATGGCGATCCCGGCGACGTTGCCGGCGGCAGCCGCGAGGCCGAGCAATCAGACCACGAGGGATGGATTGGAGCGTACGCGACCTGGTTGGCGCAGGACCATACCCAGACTGTGACCGCGAAGATCGCTATCTCCTTCGTCGACCCCGCGGGGGCCGAAAACAATCTGAAAGCCGAAGCCGCGACAAAGAGCTTTGACGAGATCAAGACCGCGGCCCGCGCCGCATGGAACAAGGAACTGAGCTTGATCGATGTCTCTGGCGGCAGTGCGGCCGATCGCGCGATTTTCTATACAGCGCTTTACCACAGCCTGTTGATGCCGACGATCTTCAACGATGTCGACGGACGCTATCTGGGCTTCGACGGCAAGATTCACCAGGCAGCGAAGGGGCACGACATCTACGCCAGCTTCTCGGGATGGGATATTTACCGCAGCGAGATGCCGCTGCTGGCGCTAATTGAGCCGCGCCGCATGGAAGATATGGCACAGTCCGTCGTACTCATGTACCAGCAGGGCGGCTGGATCGATCGCTGGCCGCAGTTCAATCTCTACACCAATGTGATGGGGGGTAGCCCGCTGACCGTGAGCGTGGCGACGGCGTTGCTCGACGGCTTGCACGGATTCGATGTGGAGTCTGCGTGGCAGGGAATGCTGAAGGACGCGACCGAGGCGCCGCCGAAGGGCAAACCTTACGATGGCGAAGACGGGATGGAGTGGATCAACAAACTGCATTACGTGCCCGACGACAAGATGTTCAATGGGTCAGTTTCGCAGATTCAGGAAGACGCGGTCGCTTACGCATCACTCTATCGGCTTGCCGTGGCGCTCGGCAAAACTGACGATGCAAAGATGCTGCTGGAGCGCGCCAAATATGAGCGGAATGTCTTCGATCCTGACGATCGCTTCTTCCATCCGCGCAACGCCGATGGCGAGTGGGCGCCGAACTTCGACCTGATGGCCGACGGACATGGATTTATTGAAGGAACCGGCTGGCACTACCAGTGGTTTGCGCCCGCCGACATGGATTGGCTCGTGAAGGCGATGGGGCCTGAGCTCTTTAACCAGCGCCTCACCGAATTCTTCAGCTACAAGTTGCGCGGCTGGTACGCGCAGTACTACAACCCTTACAACGAAACGGATCTTGAGGCGCCTTTCGAGTTCAACTTTTCAGGGCGGCCCTGGGAAAGCCAGCGCGTCGTCCGCCGCGTGCTCCGTGAAGACTACGCGGCCACGCCCGACGGCATTCCCGGCAACGACGATTGCGGCGCAATGTCGTCGTGGGCCGTGATGAGCATGATGGGCATCTATCCAGTGGATCCGGCCAGCCTGGCCTACGAGCTCACCGGCCCGGTTTTCTCAAGAATCGTTGTGCACCTGAACGAGCCTTACGCTGGAAAAGTCTTCACAATTTCGGCGGCCGGAGCCGCGGCGAATGCTCCTTATATTCAGAGCGCGCAACTGAACGGAAAGCCGCACGGCCAAAACTGGATCTCGTTCCGCGACATCACGGCCGGCGGCGATTTGCGTTTCGTGCTGGGTGCGTCGCCGAACCGCGCGTGGGGAGCGCTGCCGAAAGACGCACCGCCATCGTTGAGCGATACGCAACCGTAGCCTCCGAGAGAAGGAACTTTTTGATGAAGCAAGCCTTGATTTTTTCGGTGGGCGCCACAGTTGCGCTGATGGCGTCTGGCGTACCGGCACACGCCCAGAGAAGCACCGACGCGCAGCTCGCCAAACAGATCCGCGATGACGCGAGCCTGCGCCAGGTGCACCAGATGGCGCTCGATCTGCTCAAGGGCGGGCTCAATGCCGGCACGCACTATCCGCAGGTTTGGATCCGCGACCTGAATACGTTCATTATCGTTGCGCTTGAGGCTAACCCGCGCGAGGCTTTGCGCGATGCACTGCTGACGTTCTTCAAGTTTCAGGGGCCTGGCGGCGACATCGTCGATGGCTATCGCCCGCTCGACCCGAACCTCAAGGAGAAGCCGTACCGCGTCACTTCGCTCGCTCCCGGTCTTCAGTCGCACAAGAATACCGTTGAAGTCGATCAGGAAACGTCTCTGGTGCAGGCGGTCTACAAATACGTCACCGTCACTGGCGACCGTTCCATTCTCGATGAGCAGATTGACGGCCGCAGCGCACGCGACCGGCTCGGATTTGCCATGCGGTATCTGCTCAACGAGCGCTTCGACAAGCAGCACGGCCTGATCTGGAGCGGCACACGCGCCGACTGGGGGGACGTGCAGCCCGAGTCGCCCATTGGCGCCTGGCTTGACGCGCACACGCATCGCTCGCTCTCGGTTTACGACAACGCCATGCTGCTTCTCGCGATCAACGATTACCTCGAACTGCTCGGGGCCAATGCGCCCGAAGCTGCGCGATGGACGAAAATCCGCGACGAGCTGAAACACAACATTCGCAAATTCCTGTGGGATGGAAAAAAACAGAAGTTCATACCGCATGTCTATCTCGCCGGCTCGCCATTTCCCGTGGATTTCGATGAGAACGCGATCAACTACCACGGCGGAACCGCCGTAGCCATTGAAGCCGGCGTGCTCACGCGCAAGGAAGCCGGGCACGCTCTCGCGCGCATGGATGCCGATGTGCGCGATGCCCACGCGGCGACCATCGGACTCACCATGTATCCGGCGTACCCGCTCGGCTACTTCCACAATCCGCAAATGACCAAGCCCTACACCTACCAGAACGGCGGCGACTGGACATGGTTCGGCGGACGCATGGTACAGGATCTCATCGACGAGGGAGATATTGCCGATGCCTATCGCGAGATTCGCCCCATGATCGATCGCGTGGTGCGCGTGGGAGGATTTTACGAGTGGTGGACGCCTGACAATCAGCCGCGCGGGTCGGCGGGTTTTCGAGGGTCAGCCGGCGTCCTTGGCCGCGACATCGATCTGCTGGAAGCGTGGGCGGAGAAGCGCTAGCTTCAACACCAAAAGAAAAGCCCCCGCTTCGCGGCGGGGACTCTCTCAAAAAAGGCAGCCTTTACCGCGTCTTCGCCACTTCCTCCACCGTCACCGGATCGAGGAACGGCATCTGCGCGCGGAGTTGCTTGCCGACGATTTCGACGGGGTGTTTGGCCTCGGCTTCGCGGAAGGCCAGGAATTCTTTTCGCCCCGAGTTCTGGTCGGCGAGGAAGCGCTTGGCGAAGCTGCCGTCCTGAATCTCCTTGAGAATCGCCTTCATCGCCTTGCGGCTCTCTTCGTTGATCACGCGCGGGCCGCTCACGTAGTCGCCCCACTCGGCAGTGTCAGAGATGGAGTAGCGCATGTACGCGAGGCCGCCGCGATAGATCAAATCCACGATGAGCTTGAGCTCATGCAGCACTTCGAAGTACGCGCTCTCCGGCTGGTAACCGGCTTCGACCAGTGTCTCGTAGCCCGCCTTGATGAGCGCGCTTACGCCGCCGCACAGCACTGCCTGCTCGCCGAACAGATCCGTCTCGGTCTCTTCTTTGAACGTCGTTTCGAGAACTCCGGCGCGCGTGCAGCCGATGCCCTTGAGATAGCTGAGCACAAGTGCGTGCGTGCCGCCGCTCGGATCCTGGTGAACGGCGATCAGCCCCGGCACGCCGCCGCCCTCGGTGAAGACTTCGCGCACGCGATGGCCCGGCGCCTTGGGCGCGGCCATGCCGACATTGATCTTCGGGTCGGGCAGGATGGTCTTGAAGTGAATGTTGAAGCCGTGAGCGAAGAGCACCGTTTTGCCGGCGGCGAGGTTGGGAGCGATCTCGTCGGCGTAGAGTTTCGCGGCGGTCTGATCGGGAACGAGAACCATCACCACGTCTGCCCACTTGACGGCCTCGGCAACAGTGGCCACTTCCAGTCCCGCTTTTTGCGCCTTGCCGATTGACTTTGAGTTCGCTGCCAGGCCCACCTTCACGTGAACGCCCGAGTCCTTCAAGTTGAGAGAATGCGCGTGTCCTTGTGAGCCGTAGCCAATGATGGCCACCTTCCTGGCTTGAATCAGGCTGAGGTCGGCATCGTGATCGTAATAAGTCTTCGCCATGTTTTTCTCTGCGTGTCCTTTTCTTTTTTTGGTTTGATTGTTCCCGATGGCCGGCAATTGCTGCCGCGCGAGTCACTGCTTCAGGCGCCAATCCGGGTACGACAGCTACTCCGGCAGATCCGCCACGCTCTCTTGGCCCGCTTCCTCTGTTGCCTCTGCTGCTTCGGCGACGGCTACGACTGAGCCCATCGCCTTCAGCACGCTGCTCACATGGTGCCCGCGGCGCATGGTCATCTTTCCGCTGCGGCAGATCTCGAGAATCCTTCCATCGTCCTCGCGCAGCACTTCAATGAGCCCTTCGATCTTGCTTTCCACGCCGGTCATCTCGATCATCAACGACTCGGAGGTGAGATCGACGATGCGCGCGCGAAAGACCTCAACCAGGTCAAAGATCTGCGAGCGATTGCGCGGGGAAGCAGCGACCTTAATCAGCGCCAGCTCCCGCGTGACCGACGGCGACTGCGCAATATCGTCCACGTCGACGACGTTTTCCAGTTTAAACAGGCTGGCGCGGATGCGATGCCCGGCCTCCGCCGACGCCTCGCACACCAGCGTGAGCCGCGACAGCCCTGGCCGCTCGCTCCGACCAACAGTCAGCGAATTGATGTTGATGTTCAGCCGGCGGAACAGCGACGCCACGCGCGTGAGCACGCCCGGCAGGTCTTCAACATAAGCTACGAAGGTGTGTAACATGAAAGCCTTTCAGTGGACCGGAGAATAGCGGTCCGTGATTGCGCCCCGGTTTCTCTCAGAAAACAACTTCTCTCTGCCTAAATGTCATCCGAGCGCTCTTCCAGCGGATCCTTGCCGGGCCGACGGATCATCTCATGCAGCGCGCTGCCGGCGGGAATCATCGGGTACACCGAATCTTCCTTCTCCACCATGAAGTTCAGCAGAAACGGCCCCGGCGCGGATCGCGCCTCGGTCACAGCAGCCTCCACTTCGCTGCGCGTGCGCACCGCGCGCCCGGGAATGCCGTGCGCATCGGCCAGCTTCACAAAATCCGGACTGACCAGCGGCGTGGCCTCGTAGTTGCTTTCGTAGAAGAACTCCTGCCACTGGCGCACCATGCCCAGGTAGCCGTTGTTGATGATCGCGATGTTGATCTTGATCTTTTCCTGCACAATCGTCGCCAGCTCCGCGGCCGTCATCTGGAAGCCACCGTCGCCGGCCACCACCCACACTTCTTTGTGCGGACAGGCAAACTTTGCGCCGATCGCCGCCGGCAGCGCGTAGCCCATGGTTCCCAGGCCGCCGCTGGTGATGAGCGTGCGCGGCTTTTCGTGATGGAAGTACTGCGCCTCCCACATCTGGTGCTGGCCAACGTCGGTCACCACAATCGCGTCGCCGCCCGTCATGCGCCACAGGTCGTGCATCACGTGCGCCGCGTAGAGATGGCCGGAGTCCGGCAGGTTCTTAATGTCGCGCACCGCAACTTCGCCTTTGCTCGCTTCGATCGTCTTGAGCCAGGCCGAGCCGTCGCGGCCAGCAATCCGCGGCAGCAACTGCTCCAGCACCTCGCGCAGGTCGCCCACCAGCGCCACGTCCACCTTCACGTTCTTGTTCACCTCGGCCGGATCGACTTCGATGTGAATCTTTTTGGCCTTGGTTGCGTAGGTGGCCAGCGTACCGGTCACGCGATCGTCAAAGCGCATGCCGCATGCGATCAGCAGATCGGCTTCTTGAATCGCGTCATTCACCCACGCCTCACCGTGCATGCCCATCATGCCCATGTTCAGCGGATGCGATGCCGGAAAACCGCCTAGCCCAAGCAGCGTGAGCGCCACGGGAATCTGCGCGCGCTCGGCGAGCGTGCGAATCTGCTCCATCGCTCCGGACTCCATCACGCCGTGGCCGGCCAAAATCACCGGGCGTTTTGCGTTGCGGATCAATTCCGCTGCCTGCGCCAAGCCGGCGTCTTCCACGCTCAGCATGGGATGCGGGCGATAGGGCTTCGGCTTTGCGGCTTCAAAGTCGAAGATCGCTGTGGCCTGCTGGGCATCCTTCGTAATATCCACCAGCACCGGTCCCGGACGCCCCGACTTCGCGATCTGGAATGCCTGCCGCAAAGCGTGCGCCAGGTCTTCGGCTCTGCTCACCAGAAAATTGTGCTTCGTCACCGGCAGCGTGATTCCGGTGATATCGACTTCCTGGAACGCGTCGGTACCCAACACCTTGCTGGACACGTTGCCCGTGATGCAGACCATGGGAATCGAATCGAGCATCGCTGTGGCGATGCCGGTGACGAGATTCGTCGCGCCGGGTCCGCTGGTGGCAATGGCCACGCCCACGCCGCCCGAGGCGCGCGCATAGCCGTCGGCCATGTGCGCCGCGCCCTGCTCATGCCGGACAAGAACATGATGAATGGGAAACTTGCGCAGCGCATCGTAAGCGGGCAGAATTGCGCCACCGGGATAGCCAAAGACCTCGCGCACGCCCTCGCCCGCCAGCGTGGCCCATAGAATCTCCGCGCCGGTGAGGCGCGTGGGCGTCGTCAGGTGTGCGTTGGCCTGCGCTTCCATCGGCTTGGCCGCAGTGGCGTTCGCCGTCTTCGCGTTTCCCTTAGTTCCCATATTGCACTCCTCAAATAATTCGCTTGCGCTTTCTTTTCCGGATTTTCTGATCGCCGCTCACTGCTGTTACGTCGTCGCCCCTTCAGACGCTGAATTCACCCGATCGACATACTTGCGGAAGACGCCACTCGGCCAGCGCAGCGCCGGCGGCTTGAAACCCTTGAGCCGCGCGGCCATCTCTTCCGCGCTGATCTCCACGTTGAGCGTGCGCTTGCCAATGTCGAACGAAATCGTGTCGCCCTCGCGCACCGCCGCGATGGGCCCGCCGACAAACGCCTCGGGTGCAACGTGGCCAGCGGTAAATCCGCGCGTCGCGCCGCTGAAGCGGCCGTCGGTGAGCAGCGCCACCGTCGAACTCAGCTCCGGCATGCCGCTGATCGCCGCCGTCACCTGCAGCATCTCGCGCATGCCTGGGCCGCCCTTCGGCCCTTCGTAGCGGATCACCACCACGTCACCGGGCTTGATGCCGCCCGACTGCACCGCCGCAAAGCAATCCTCCTCGCAATCGAAGACGCGCGCCGGTCCGCGGTGCTCGTAACGTCCGGCCGCGGCAACCTTCATCACGCAGCCTTCGGGCGCAAGATTGCCTTTCAGGATCACGAGGCCGCCATTCGGCTTGATGGGCTTCTCGAAGGTGTGAATGACGACCTGCCCCGGTGCCTCCTTCGCCAGCGTCGCTTCCTCGGCAAGAGTTTTGCCGCTGATGGTCAGCGCCGAGCCGTCGGCAAATCCGGCATCGATCATTCTTCTTGCCAGCACACGCGAGCCGCCCGCCGCCTGGTAGTCCGAGGCAACATACTTCCCTGCCGGCGTGAGGTCACATATATATGGCGTGCGCGTGGAGATTTTGTCGAAGTCGTCGATGTTCAGCGGGATGCCCAGCTCACGCGCGATGGCGAGCAGATGCAAAACCGCGTTGGTCGAGCCGCCGCTGGCCGCGACGCTGGCAATTGTGTTCTCAATCGATTTGCGCGTGATGATCTGCGAAGGGCGAAGATTGGCGCGGACTGCGTCCATCAGGATGTGGCCGGCCTTGCGCGTGGCGGCAAGTTTATCGGGGGCCGTTGCCGGAACGCCGGAGAGCTCGATCGGCGAGATGCCGAGAATTTCTCCGCTCATCGCCATGGTGTTTGCGGTGAACTGGCCGCCGCATGCTCCTGCGCCGGGACAAGCGCTGGCCTCAAGCGCTTCAAGCTGCGCCTCATTGATCCGCCCGTCGGCAAACGATCCAATGCCCTCGAAGACATTCTGGATGGTGATGTCGATTCCATTCAGCTTGCCGGGCGCGATCGATCCGCCGTAGAGCATCATGCCGGGAATGTCGAGCCGGCAGAGCGCCATGATGATGCCCGGCATGTTCTTGTCGCATCCGCCGATGCCGACGAGCCCGTCAAAGAGATTGCCGCGCGCGACGAGTTCAATGGAATCCGCAATCAACTCGCGGCTCACCAGCGAAGCCTTCATGCCCTGCGTGCCCATGGTGATGCCGTCGGAGATGGTGATGGTGTTGAACTCCATCGGCGTACCGCCGGCCTCGCGAATGCCCTCCTTCAAAGCGACGGCGATTTCGCGCAGGTGCACGTTGCAGGTGCCGATGTCGGTCCACGTATTGGCGATGCCGATGATCGGCTTGTGCAGGTCTTCTTTCTTGAATCCCGCGCCGCGCAGGTACGACCGCGCCGCCGCGCGGCTAGGACCTTCAGTCAACGGAATGCTCTGTCGCTTGCCTTCGATGGTCACGCAGCGATTCCCTTTCGATCTTTGCTGTCTGCCGCAGGCAGAATGTGGATAATTTCTGTCATCGCCGCATGAAAACGAGTCCAGTTGCCGAAGGCGGGATGTGGCGTGCAGTACGGCTCATACGGCAAATGAGCTTTGCGCATTGCCTCGAGAACCATCGGTTTGATTGCTCGCATCACAATGACAATCGCCTCAGGTTGGTAGTCCTTGAGCCGATCCGCAAGGCTGGAAACGGATTTCCAGCGATGCGCGGATCGTTCCCTGCTCCCCAGTTTGTTGATGGGCACGGACGCAAGATCGTCAAGATAAAATCCATTCTTCTTGAAGTCTTGAAGAAACGCCGCTTTGCCGTCGAACGCCCTCTGCATTGCGTAAAACAAACTGCTGTTGCCGCTGTAGAAGAACCTGCCGCTCTGCGGAGCCGACTCCCCCACAAACAATGTCGTGATGCGGCGCGGCCGAAAGCTTTTGCGCAATTCCTCCAGGTTACTCATCTCGATCAGGCAGCCCCCGTGACCTTCGCCTTCAACCATCCGGCGCCGTCGTGCGCGGTTTCAAACTTGTCCAAAGCCGCGGCATGCCGCAGCGTGAGCCCGATATCGTCGAGGCCTTCCATCAAACAGAACTTGCGGAAGGGATCGATCTCGAATTTCGCTTCGAATCCGCGCCCGTCCGTCACCGTCTGCGCTTCGAGCGAAACGGTGAGCTGGTAGCCCGGGATGGTCTGCGCGTTCTTGAGCAGCGTGCTCACTTCCGACTCGCTGAGCCGCGCCAGCACGATGCCATTCTTGCCGGCGTTCGAGAAGAAGATGTCGGCGAAGGTCTGCGCGATCACCGCGCGAAAACCGTAGTCGGAGAGCGCCCACGCGGCGTGCTCGCGGCTGGAGCCGCAGCCGAAGTTCTTGCCCGCGACCAGGATCTGCGCGCTCTTGTAACGCGGATCGTTCAGCACAAAGCCATCGACCGGCTCACCGTCCGGCGTCTGACGCCAGTCAAAGAAAAGAAAATCGCCGTAGCCGGTGCGCTCGATGCGCTTCAAAAACTGCTTGGGAATGATCTGGTCGGTATCCACGTTGGCCCGGTCGAGCGGCGCGGCCAGCGCAGTGATGGTCTTGAAGGGTTCCATTAAAGCGTTCCTCCCGTTCTCGAGGTTGTCTTGAGAGATGCGGAGTGCACCGTTTCCTTGAGGGAAACGGCGCTTGAGGCCGTCGGCTTCGGCGCAGTTCTGCAGGAGGAACGCATTAAGCCTTTACCTCCTCATGTATGGGCCACGTGCGAATGTCGACGAAGTGGCCCGCGATTGCAGCGGCAGCGGCCATCTCCGGCGAGACGAGATGCGTGCGTCCGCCGCGTCCTTGCCGGCCTTCAAAGTTACGATTGCTCGTTGAGGCGCAGCGCTCACCCGGCGAAAGAATGTCGGGATTCATGCCCAGGCACATGGAGCAGCCGGGCTCGCGCCAGTCGAAACCAGCGTCTTTGAAAACGCGATCCAGTCCTTCCTTTTCCGCCTGTGCCTTCACCTGCTGCGAGCCGGGAACCACCATGGCGCTCACGTGCGTGCTCACCTTGTGGCCGGCGGCGATGCGTGCCGCGGCGCGCAGATCCTCAATGCGGCCGTTGGTGCAGGAGCCGATGAAGACGCGATCGATCTCGATCTCGTTGAGCGGCGTGCCCGCCTTCAGATCCATATATTCGAGCGCGCGCTCGAAGGATTTCCGGTCGGCCTCGTTCGATGCGTTCGCGGGGTCCGGCACCTTCGACATCACCGACGCCACCATTCCCGGGCTCGTGCCCCAGCTCACATACGGAACCAGCGCGGCCGCATCGATGACCAATTCGCGGTCGAACTTCGCACCGGCGTCGCTGGGCAGCTTGCTCCACTCCGCCACAGCGGCCTTCCAGGCTTCTCCTTTTGGAGCGAATTTGCGGTCCTTCAAATAGGCAAACGTCGTCTCATCCGGCGCGATCATGCCTGCGCGCGCGCCCGCTTCGATGCTCATGTTGCAGATGGTCATGCGGCCTTCCATCGAAAGCGCGCGAATGGCCGAGCCCGCGTACTCGATCACGCTGCCGGTCGCGCCGTCCGTGCCGATCTGGCCGATGATGGCGAGAATCACATCCTTCGCCGTGACGCCTGTCGGCAGCTTGCCCTCCACTGCGATGCGAAAGGTCTTCGGCTTCGACTGCGGCAGCGTCTGCGTGGCCAGCACGTGCTCCACTTCGCTGGTGCCGATGCCGAAGGCCAGCGCCCCGAACGCGCCGTGCGTCGAGGTGTGCGAGTCGCCGCACACAATCGTCATGCCCGGCTTGGTAATGCCCAGCTCCGGGCCGATCACGTGCACGATTCCCTGCTCGCGCGAGTTCACGTCATAGAGCTCGACGCCGAAGTCCGCGCAGTTTTTGCGCAGCGTGGCAATCTGCGTGGCTGAAATCTGATCCACAATATTCAGCCGGCCCTCAATTGTCGTGGGCACGTTGTGGTCGACCGTCGCAATGGTGCGATCGGGCCGGCGCACCTTGCGGCCAGCCAGCCGCAGCCCCTCAAAGGCTTGTGGAGACGTGACCTCGTGGACCAGTTGCAGATCGATATAGATCAGCGTGGGCTCGCCCTTGGGCTCGACCACCACATGCTGCTCCCAGACCTTTTCGAATAATGTTTTCGGTTCGCTGCTCATTTTGAGTTTCCCTTGTTGCTGAGTTAAGGTTTGTGGTTTCCCACCCTTGGCGCAAAAACAACGACACGCTAAGGATGGGGCACCCAGGTTTTATGCATTTACAAGCAATGTTTTTACGGTCTCGCGCACCTTTGCGCCCATTTCTTTTGTCGACAGAACCTTCAGCCCCTGAGTATTGCCGCGCGCCAGGTCGGGCGTGCGGAAGCCCTGCTCCAGCACCTTGCGCACCGCGGATTCAATCGCCGCGGCCTCTGCCTCAAGCCCGCCGGAGTGGCGCAGAATCAGCGCCGCCGTCAGAATCGCGCCCATCGGATTCGCCAGTCCCTTGCCGGCAATGTCCGGCGCCGAGCCGTGCACCGGTTCATAGAGGTTCACTTTGCCGCCGATTGTCGCCGAAGGCAGCATGCCCAGCGAGCCTGTGATCACTGCCGACTCGTCGCTCAGAATGTCGCCGAAGAGGTTTTCCGTCAGCACCACGTCGAAATCGCGCGGCCGGTTCATCAGGTGCATGGCCATCGCGTCAACATATTGGTGCTCCACCATCACGTCGGGGAACTCCTTCGCAACTTCATTCACCGTGGCGCGCCAGAGCTGCGAGACCTCCAGCACATTGGCCTTATCGACACTCGTCAGTTTCTTCCGCCGCTTCTGCGCGAGCTGAAAGGCGATCCGCGACACGCGAGCCACTTCCTCTTGCGTGTAGCGCATCGTGTTCCACGATTCGCCTTTGGCTTTGTCCCACGCGCGCGGCTGGCCGAAGTAGAGCCCGCCCAGCAGCTCGCGCACGAAGAGAATGTCCGCGCCGTCGACGATCTCGGGACGCAGCGGGCTGTTGACTGCGAGCTCTTTGAAGGCAAACGCGGGACGCAGATTGGCGAATCCGCCGAGGGCCGCGCGAATCCTCAGCAATCCGGCCTCGGGACGCTTGTCCGGCGGCAGCGCGTTGAACTCGTTGCCGCCGACTGCGCCGAGCAGCACCGCGTCTGAATCGAGCGCGGCCTTCAGCGTGTCGTCGGGCAGCGGGTTGCCGTCCTGCACGATGGCCACGCCGCCGATGCGCTTGTCGATAAACGAAAAGCTATGCCCGCCCAGTGCGGCGGTCTCTTGCAACACGGCGACGGCTTCGCCGGTCACCTCGGGGCCGATGCCGTCACCGGCCGTCACTAGAATCTTCAGCTTCATGAGTCTCCAGAGATCAGGGGTCAGGGATCAGAGATCAGGGATCAATCTTGCTTACAGTCCGCATGGTTCAGTTTCAATCGAGCTCGCTGACCGGCTCGCTGCGCCGCTCGCGAATCTGATCGGGCAACAGGCCCACCAGATCCTGGTCGTAGATGTTCTTCTTGCGGTCGGCCAACGCGACGAACCGGTAATACATCTTCTGCAGCTCTTCGCGACTCACTGTGAATCCAAGTTGTTCGAGTCTGTGCCGCAGCGCCGCGCGGCCGGAGTGCTTGCCCAGCACCAGGTGGGTCCGCGCCACGCCGACGAGTTGCGGCGTCATGATCTCGTAGCACAGCGGGTTGGCCAGCATGCCGTGCTGGTGGATGCCGCTCTCGTGCGCAAAGGCGTTCGCGCCGACGATCGCCTTGTTCGGGGAGGGCTTGAAGGTGATGAGCTGGCCCAGAACTTCGCTGGTCGGGTAAAGCTGGTCCAGCTTGATGCTCGTCGAGGTGCCGTAGTAGTCGCCGCGCACGTAAAGTGCCGCGGCAATCTCCTCGAGCGCCGCATTGCCCGCGCGCTCGCCGATGCCGTTGATCGTGCACTCCACCTGGCGAGCGCCGTTCTGGATCGCGGCCAGCGAATTGGCCACCGCCAGGCCGAGATCGTCGTGGCAGTGCGATGAGAGGACGACATTCTTCTCGCCAATCGCGGGAACGCGCTCGCGCACCTCGGCAAACATCTTGCCGTATTCCTCGGGCGTGGAGTAGCCGACCGTGTCCGGCATGTTGATGGTGGTCGCGCCAGCCTCGACGGCGATGCGCACCATCTCCACCAGAAAATCGCGGTCGGAGCGGGTTGCATCTTCGGGCGAAAACTCCACATCGTCGCAGAGCGTGCGCGCCAGCCGCACCGATTCGCCGCAAAGATCGAGCGCTTCAGCACGGCCGATCTTGAGCTTGAATTCGAGATGCAAGTCGCTCGAGGCGAGAAAAACGTGGATCCGCGAGCGGTCGGCAAACTGTAGCGCGCGCGCGGCCATCTCAATGTCTTCCTTCTTGGCGCGGGCCAGCGAGGCGATGCGCGGCTTGCGGATGGCCTGGGTGATGGTGGCGATGGCGGCGAAGTCGCCCTCCGAGGCCATAGCGAAGCCGGCCTCGATGATGTCCACGCCCAAATCTTCCAGCGCGTGGGCCATGGTGAGCTTTTCCTGCGTCGTCATGCTGCAACCGGGCGACTGCTCGCCGTCGCGCAGAGTGGTGTCAAAGAAAACCACGTGATTTGAGGTCATTTGTTCGCCTCGGGGGTTCGCCTCGGGTTTCGCCTCGGCCGGGGAAGTTCGGCCTTATCCAGCACATTTCCAGCACTTCTATTGTCACCTATGGCGGCGATATAAGGCAAAGTTATTCTTATTTGATATTCGATTACAATTGCTTATATGGAATTGAGCCAGCTGGAGACCTTCCTGGCCGTCGCCGAAGAGCGCAGCTTTTCACGCGCTGCCGTGCGCCTGCACCGCACCCAGCCCGCGGTGAGCCAGGTGATTCGCAAGCTGGAGCAGTCGGTGGGCGAAACCCTTTTTGACCGCGCGGCGCGCGATGGCTCGCTTACTGCGGCTGGCCAGTTATTGCGCGACTACGCGCTGCGCTTGCTGGCGCTGCGCCGCGAGGCGTCCAGCGCGCTCGGTGAGCTGCGCGACGTGGAGCGCGGCCACCTGCAGCTCGCAGCCAACGAATACACGTGCCTTTACCTGCTGCCCGCAATCGACGCCTTTCGCCGCGAATTTCCTCACATCCCCGTCACCGTGCAGCGCATGCTCGCTTCGCGCATCCCGGAGGAGCTGAGCCTGCGCAGCTTCGAGCTGGGCGTTGTCTCCTTCCGCCCGGACCCGGCGCAGGTGCGCGCCATCGCTGTCTACGGCGACAGCCTGGCCTTCATCGTCAGCCCGCGCCATCCGCTGGCCGCCGCGCAACGTGTCTCCATTCGCGATCTCGGTGGCGAACTCTTCGTCGCGCACAACGTGGCCTCGCCGCTGCGCCGCAAAGTGATTGAAGCTTTCCAGCGGTACCGCACCCCGCTGCACATGGCCATCGAGCTGCCGACGATCGAGGCCATCAAACGTTTTGTAGCGATGGGCAACGGCGTGGCGCTGGTGCCGCACCTCTCGGTGGCGCGCGAGCTTGAAACCGGCGATCTGGTCCGCGTGCCAGTAGTCGAACTGGAGATGCGCCGCGTGCTGCGCCTTGTGCATCGCCGGCAGGCGACGCTCTCTTACGCGGCCAAGGCTTTTCTGCAAACGCTGAAGAATCTCGCCAAGCAACATGGTCCGCCTTTCTACTTCCAGGTGGAGCGAGCGGGCGGATCGTCCTGAGGGTGCGAAGGATGAGGATGTGAGGGGCGAGGGTGTGAAGAAATGACCGGAAGCCCGAACAAACGGGCGCGGAGGAATGGAAATTCAGGCTCCCGAAATGCCTGCTGCGCGTCTAACCGCCAGAAGATTCCAATCGGCCTCCGCATCCCCCAAACCGTTCTGGCCATTTACAATGCTGTGAGCGGGGTTGCAGCGGTTTTCGGCGCTGGATTCGGCAAATTTTTTGCCAGCCCTACGGTTGTGCAGTTGTGAGGATCAGGATCGAATGAAGAAGATCGCGTTGTTTGTCTTCCTGCTGGCCGCCTTTGCGGTTGCGGGCCGCGCCCAGGAAAGCCGCCAGGACATCAGCATCAGCGGACAGGCGCTCATCCCTCCCTTTATCGCATCATCCACAGACGTGCAGGTGCACTCGAATCGCGGATGGGGCGCCATGGCCAGCTACCGGTTTATGCTCACGCCCAACAGCGCTCTCGAAGCCAACTACGGCATCACGTACCAGAACGTCTTTCGCTACATCGGGCCGAACTTTCCGGGCGGCCTGAACGTTCCCGCGCGCGTGCAGGAGATGTCGGGCGCATACGTCCGCTCCTTCGTTTTCAAGAACTTCAATCCGTTTGTTGAAGCGGGACCTGCAGGAATGATCTTTCTGCCGATCGTGAATACCGGGCTGAAGGTTCTAGATGCCAAGCAGCAGACTGAAGTGGGCGGCATGTATGGAGCAGGAATCGCCTACGAGATCAGTCCGAGCTTCGACATCCGCGTCGAGTATCGCGGCCTGGTGACCAAGGTGCCCACGTTCGATGAAGGAACCGGGGGCTACAACTTTACGACCAACCGCTGGTTCAACATGTCTGACCCGACCATTGGCTTGGCTTATCACTTCTAGAAGCAGAGAGCAGGGATCAGGGAAAGACGAAAAGGACCGGCAAATTGCCGGTCCTTTTTCTTTGTGCCGGGAGCGAGGCGGTCCTTTTATGGCGCCGGATTTTCGACGCTGCGCGCCTCGCGGTAGCGGCCGAGTTCTTTGACCATGCCGCAGTGCGGGCGCAGCGCGTCGAGTATTCGCGCGGCCTCGCCATTGACGCCTGCGCGCGATCTCGCGTCCGATCCCGCGTCCGATCCCGCGATCTGGCAGTCGACGTAGAAAACGTACTCCCAGGGCTTGCCCTGCACCGGCCGCGATTCGATCTTGGTCAGGTTAGTTCCCTGCGCGGCCAGCGCGCTGAGCGCGGCGACCAGCGAGCCGGGACGATTCTCTACAGCGAAGGCGATGCTGATCTTGTTTGCGGCGGGATCGATCTCCGCGTCGATTTCGGCGTCTGGGCTGCGCCGCACCAGAAAAAAGCGCGTGTAATTTTCGGAGTTATCTTCGATGCCGGCGGCGAGAATCTCTGCGCCGTAGATCTGCGCCGCCGACTCGCTGGCAATTGCCGCGGCGCGACGGTCGCCCTCAGCCATTATCTGCTTCACGCTGCCCGCGGTGTCATAAGAGCCGACTGGCTTCGTCGCCGGATGCGCGGCGAAAAACTGCAGGCACTGAGCCAGCGCCACCGGATGGGAATAGACGCGGTCGATCTCGTTCATCTTTGTGCCGGGAATCGCGATGAGGTTGTGCCGGATGCGCAGCAGCGTCTCGCGAACCACCCTCACATCGTGCGCCAGCAGCAGGTCGAAGTGCTCCAGCACCGATCCGGCCAGGCTGTTCTCGATGGGAATCGCCGCGGCGCCTGCCCGGCCGCTCTTGAGCGCCGCAAAAACATCCACTGAAAGCGAACAGGGAACGATCTCCGCGTTCGGATCGAACTTCAGCGCTGCACCATGGCTGAAGGCTCCCGGCTCTCCCTGAATGGCGATCTTCATTCGATTCCCATTCGCACCATAGCACAAGCTGCTCGCGCCCCACTCACGCAGCTCCACGCGTCAGCTCCACGCGTCATCGCCGCAAGAAGAGGTCCGCCGACACAAACGCAAAGAACACCATGGCGATCACGCCATTCATCGTAAAGAAGGCGGCATTCATTTTCCCCAAGTCGCGCGGCGAAACCAGCGAGTGCTCATAGGCGAGCAGCAGCGCCACCGCGCACACGCCGGCCCAGCCTACTGCGCGAAAGTGAAAGAGCGCGCCGAACCAGACGAGTAATCCCAGCATGGCCAGGTGCATCAGCCGCGCTGTCCAGAACGCGGTGGTGAGACCCATTGCCTGCGGCAGGCTGTGCAGTCCGGCGTTGCGGTCGTGCTCAAAGTCCTGGCAGGCGTAGAGCACATCGAATCCCGCAACCCACAGCGTCACCGCCGCGGTGAGCACGAGAATGCGCGGATCGAGACTGCCGCGCACGGCGATCCATGCGGCGGACGGCGCGAGGCCGAGCGCCAATCCCAGCCCCACATGCGACCACTGCGTCACGCGCTTGAGGTAGCTGTAGCCGAACAGCACCGCGAGCGCCAGCGGCGCCAGCAAGAGTGCGAGCCGGTTCAGCTCGCCCGCCGCGATCAAGAACACCACCACGGCGACGCAGATGAACACGAGAACAAATTGGCGCGAAAGCAGTCCCACCGGAATGGCGCGGCTGCTGGTGCGCGGATTCGCGGCGTCAAGATCCGCGTCCGCCCAGCGATTGAACGCCATCGCGGCCGATCGCGCCGACACCATCGCAACCACGATCCACAACACGGTCCGCCAGCCTGGCAGCCCGTGCGCGGCCAGCAGCATCGCCGTCAGCGCGAACGGAAGCGCAAAGATCGAGTGCTCCCACTTGATCATCTCGAGCGTCACGCCGATTTTTGTCAGGATTCCCGCCAATCGCTCACCCTTGGGGAAGTGTAAATGCCCGGCTGCCTGCGACAGGATGATAATCCCCTCAAGTATCTGAATAAAAGCGGCTTATGAGAATGCATTTCGAGGGGGACGATCCTCACTTCCGTGATCTCCGTCACACATTTTCCGGCCCTCCCATAGAATGATGTTCTCTGCACCCCTTCCGGCAGGGAGCGTCCACGAAAGCCTAAAGAGCCCAGAGAAGAGAAGGTCTCTCGTGCGGTTAGATTCCTCTGCATTTGTCGCCGATCCTGACCTCGTCCGCGCGCTGCTCCCGCGCTCGCGGCCGGTTGCGTGCGATAGCGAACGCGTTCTCTTTACTGAAGACGAGCGTGCGGCCGGGCTCTACATTTTGCAGGAGGGTTCGGCCACGCTCAGGATGAGCTCCCGCGATGGCGAGACCATCTTCTCCATCGAAGTGCTGCAGGGATCACTGCTGGGCGTTCCCGCCCTGGTGGGCGAACACCCTTACACATCGACTGCCACTGCGCACGCCGGCGCGCGCGTCCGTTTTGTCAGCCGCGGCGATTTCGCCGCAATCGTACCGGCCGATCCGCTGCTCTCTCTCAAGATGCTGGAGCTTCTATCCGCTGAAGTACGCAGCGCGCGCAATGCGCTGCATCGCGAATAGCCTGCGCACCCGCGCTCGCGGCCCCTCACCTGCTACACTCCACTCGATATGCCCCTTGCCACCGTTGTCATCGCGGCCGTCGCTTATCTCTTGGGCTCCATTCCATTCGGCTACATTCTGGTGCGGGTCTTCCGCAGGCAGGACATTCGCTCCGTGGGCAGCGGCAACATCGGCGCCACCAACGTCATCCGCTCCGGCGCAAAAGGACTGGGCATCGCCACCTTCGCGCTCGACGTGCTGAAGGGCTGCGCCGCCGTCTGGCTCGGCGCGCTGATCGCCGCCGCGCTCGCGCCCGGCATGGCGCTGCGCAATGCCGAAGCACTCGCCGCGCTCTTCGCCGTCATCGGACACATGTTTCCCGTCTGGCTCAAATTTCGCGGCGGCAAGGGTGTCGCCACCGGCTTCGGCGTCTTCCTCGTCTCCGCGCCCTGGGCTGCGCTGTCGGCCATCGGGCTGTTCTTCATCGTGCTCGCGCTCACCCGTTATGTTGCGCTGGGCTCGATACTCGGCGCAGCCAGCTTTCCCATCTTTGCCTGGTTCATGGCCGGCGGCAGCCGCCCGCTTTTCTTTATTGCCGTGCAGGTCGCCGTGGCGCTGCTCATCATCGTCAAGCACCACGGCAATATTCAACGGTTGATGAACGGAACGGAAAACCGCGTTGGAGCGAAAAAGCAGCAATGAGCCGCATCGCAGTCCTGGGTTCCGGCGCATGGGGAACCGCCATCGCACTCTCGCTGCAGCGCCGCGGCGGCCACGCCGTGACGCTGTGGGCGCATAGCCCGGAGTTCGCACAGCAACTTGTTGCCGACGGCGAAAACAAGCAATTCCTCCCCGGCTTTCCCCTCCCTCAGCAGATCCAAATCACCGGTGACTGCGCCGCCGTGGGCGATGCTGAGATTGTCGCGTCGGTCATTCCGTCGGAGTTTCTGCGCTCCACTTTCAGCCGCGTTGGCCCGCATCTGCACGCGGGCCAGATCGTGCTGAGCGCCACCAAGGGCGTTGAAGACCGCACGCTGCTGCGCATGACGGAAGTGATCGCCGATTGCCTCTCCGGCCCTCGATTCGCGCCGGGCCTCTCGCTCGCCATCGGCGCGCTCTCCGGGCCAAGCTTCGCACTCGAAGTGGCCCAAGGCCAGCCGACAGCGCTCACCGTTGCCTACCGCGAGCGCGCAGCCGCGGCACGTATCCAGCGCGACTTCGCTTCGGACACGCTGCGTCTCTATACGTCAACGGATGTGATCGGCGTCGAGCTCGGCGGCGCGCTCAAGAACGTCATCGCCATTGCCGCCGGCATCGCCGTGGGGGTGGGCCTGGGTTACAACTCCGCCGCCGCGCTCATCACCCGCGGCATTGTCGAGATCACGCGGCTCGCCGTGGCCTGTGGCGGACGCCGCGAAACCCTCGCCGGCCTCTCCGGCGTGGGCGATCTCGTGCTCACCTGCACCGGCTCGCTCAGCCGCAACCGCACGGTCGGCGAGGCCCTCGGCCAAGGCCGCAAACTTCCTGAAATTCTCGAAAGCCTGGGCGGCAAAGTGGCCGAAGGCGTGCTCACCACGCGGGCTGCGCTTGGCCTTGCCCGCAAGCACGGCGTCGAGATGCCGATCGCCGAGCAGATGGAGCTGATCCTGAATGAAGGTAAGGACCCCCGCGCAGCAATCCGCGCTCTCATGCTGCGTCCGGGGAAGGAAGAGCACTAGCCCATCCCTGTCATCGGGTAAAATTCTCCTAACGAGATTTCTGTGCGCGAGGTTGCGGGAGTTTCCTGGTCGATCTGCAGTGCCCCATCCAATTCAAATCCTCTGCACCGGACACGGTAATGCCAAATAGCAACTCGCAGCTGTCACATTTGCTGAGGGGGCTTGATCTGGGCTCCTCTGTCGCCGAATCAGACACCGTCCTTGAGTCTGCGAGGATTGAAACCTCGGCATTCGCTGACCTCTTTGCTGACCGAGTCGACCTCATACCCGGTACGAAAGGGTCCGGAAAAAGCGCGCTATTCCGGATCTTTGTCGATTTTCTGCCTGACGCACTTCTCGGACAGAAGAAGGTTGTGGTCGCCCACGGCATTCAAGCGCCCGGGGATCCAGTATTTCATGCATTCTCCGACCAGTTCGCCGAGCTCACCGAGGATGAGTTCGTGAGCTTCTGGTGCATCTACCTCGTATCTCTTGCAAACGAGCAGTTCATCAAAGGTCCGAGATACGCGGAGTTGCTGCGGGTAGCGCGGGGCGAGATCGAGGCATTCAGGGCAGTGTGCGCTCAAGCCCGCATTCCGGAGATCGAGTCAAAAAATCGCTCAAGGAAATCCTCCAATGGTCGTTGCATGTTTTGAAGACATGGCGGCCGAAGCTCACATTTCGCCCGCCACATGACGCCGGAGAATTCGAACTGGATCTTTTCGGCGCCGCAACGCAGACTGCCCCGCAACTCACAGGAACGGCACCCGAGGACTCCTTACCGCAGTACGTAAATGATATTAAGCAGAGACTCGAAGCCGTACTGGAAAAGACGGGCCTTTCCCTCTGGTTAATGGTCGACCGGCTGGATGAGATTTTCCCGCGCCGCTCCGACGTGGAAAGAGCTGCGCTTCGCGGAATACTTCGTTCGACCCGCTTTTTCTCGTCGAAAGAGATTCGGGTAAAAATCTTTCTACGCGACGATATGCTCGAGCAGGTCGTGAGAGATACCGATGGGTTCACTGCCCTTTCACACGTCACCGCTCGGCAAGCAGATACCCTTCGCTGGACCGACGACCAGATTCTCGCAATGGTAGTTAAGCGATTCTTCGCAAATGGCGCGCTCTCAAGTTATTTTCATATAAATCCCAGCACCCTCGACGCGAACGCGGTCTACCGCAAGGAGGCTTTCGGCAAGCTGTTCCCGCCAACCGTTTTCCGCGGCAAGAAACAGAGTCCAACCATTCGTTGGATATGCAATCGCTGCGCCGACGGCCGCGGCGTAGTAACGCCGCGCGATGTGCTTGACCTCCTCCTCCGGGCCAGGCAACGACAGCACGACCTCTATTCCGCCGACCCAGACGGGAGCTCCGAATTCCTAATCGGCCCCGCAGCGATTCAATACGGTTTTGAGGAGCTTTCAAAGCGGAAAAGGGAGACCTACCTTGAGGCGGAGTTTCCTCATTTCTGGAAGGATATTAAGAAGTTTCAAGGTGGCAAGACGGTCCATAACGAGGCATCGCTTGAGTCACTCCTTGGCAGCGATTGGAAGGAGATCGCTGAGAATCTTTTGGCCATCGGCTTCTTCGCCAGCGGCAAGCAATCGGGGGAAGATGTTTTTACAATTCCGTTTCTCTATAGGCATGGGATGAACCTGACTCAAGGGCAAGCCTAAAATCGGAGCGACTCACGCCCTCCTTCAAGCCAGCGATGGGATTTACCGCGCCTTCCGCTCACCCAGCTCCAACGCCGCTTCCATGCCCGCATCGCACAACGCGTCGACTGAGGCGCGATTCTCCGTCGCCTGCGCGACAACGATTTCACCGATGTACAAGGCCGCCATCGTGTGCGCTGAGCCGGCGCTACTCAGCCTGCAGCTTCGCGATCAGGCCGCCCATATCCATGAAGTTCCAGCCCTCGCTGATCAGTCCATCCTTGATGATCACGATCGTAGAGCCGCTGAGAACAACCTTTCGACTTGTCGCCTTCATCCCAAGAGAATCGCCAAGATGGGTCATCGTTGCGGTCCAACGCGCGGCTACCTTATCGCCTTCGGCAATCACGTCATCAACGGTGACGTGAATATCGGGAAAGGCTCCGCAGAAGTTGCGATGGATGGTCTTGAATTCCTCGGGGCCGACCAGCACCGAATCGGCTTGAGGAAACCCGTGCGCCCGGCCGTCGGAAAGATACAGGTCATCGATGGCGGCGGTGCTGTGCTGATTCCACACTTTTTCAAACCAGGTTCGTAGCACTTCCTTGTTTGCTTCTGACATGGGCCCGCTCCCTGGGGGAAAAACCAGCATAGCATTGAGTACGCTTCCGTGTTGTAAGGAATCATGCTGTTCATTCGTTCGACTCGCGATATGGCTCAGTTACGACTTGCGGCGCGCCTTCGGTTGGTTGCAGCTTTTGGCTTCCGCCAGCCACCCAACTCCAGCGCTACTCCCATGCAGGCATCGCGCAATGCGTCGGCCGAGGCACGATTCTCCATCGCCCGAGCCACGACCATGCCGCCGATGCACAGAGCCGCCATCGCCTGCGCTCTTGAATGAGCTTTTCTGCTGGAGCCATTCGTGCTCCGCTCAAGGATGCTCACCATGGCTGCGAAGACTGTTTCAAACGCGCGCTTCAGCCGAACGCCGCCACGCGTCACGTCCACCGGCAGCGCAATCATCGGGCAGGAGTTCTCCACGTCCTCAAAATGCTGGCGCGAAAGATAAGCGCGAACCACCTGCCCGCCCACATCGGTCGATTTCAGGTCGATCTCCACGCCCTCCCAACAGTTCTTCCACTCCGGGTCGGTGAAAAAACAATTCAGCGCCTCCACATACAAGTCGCTCTTGCTCTTGAAGTAGCTGTAGAAGCCGCCGCGCGTCAGCCCCGCGCCCAGCATGATCTCGTCGAGCGAGACCTGATCGAACCCGTTGCGGTTAAAAAGCCGGCGGGCGCTGTGAACGATCCGTTTTTTAACTTCGGCGCGATGGCCGGCACGGTATGGCATGAAACCTCCTCATGTTGTCGCCAAGTATCGGCGAGACGGCGCGCGGTTGTCGACTTGCGGTTTCCACCCCACGGACATGGACCCGTCCGTGGGGACCCCGGTATTTTCGCTCAAAATATGTTCTTGAACATAATTCGCCGGCGTGATCCCATGATTTCGGATTCTGATCTCGGATTCGATTGCGAGGCAAGCATGAAATGCACGACCAATGGTGTGACGCGGCGCGCCTTTGCCGGCGCAGCAGCAGGAATCGCGGTATCTGCCGCCGGATTGCGCGGGCTCGCGCAGCAGCCTCAGATGGCCGAGCAGCCGGCGACGGCGGCCAACGCGATGAAGACTTCGCTACACCAGGAGCTTGCCTTCGGCGCACCGCCGCATCGCGTCTTCCACATCCTCATGGACTCGAAGGAATTCGCCGCGATGACCGGGATGGACGCAACCATCGACCCCGCCCCCGGCGGCGCATTCAAGACCTTCGGCGGGATGATCGAAGGCCGCAACGTGGAGATCGTGCCGGATTCGCGCATTGTGCAAGCATGGCGGCCGGTCTCGTGGAACTCGGGCGTTTATTCCATCGTGCATTTCGAGCTGAAGGGCGCGGGCGCGGGAACCACCTTGGTGCTCGACCACACCGGCTTTCCCGAGGGTGAATTCGACCACCTCGACCCCGGGTGGTACATCCGCTACTGGGATCCGCTCAAAAAATATCTCGCCAGCCATCGCTAAGGCAGTTTCGGAATTAATGTAGACTTTTTGAGAGCATTGAAGGTGGCTTTTTCTTGAGGAAAAAGCCACTTGAGTGCGTGCTGTCGGTCTAGACCAATTCCGAAACTGCTATAGCGTTCCGAAATTCGCGCTGCGGACTTGATTTCATCCGCCCGCAATCGCGCCAATGGGCGGCAGCGGTCACTTCACGCCGCGCTCGGCCTGATCTTGATCCTCAGTGCTTTCATCACGCCAAAGAACGTCGACAGCCGCGGATCACCTGTGGGCGATAGCGCCTTGTAGAGCGCCTCACGCGTGACGCCTGCCCGGTTGGCAAGCTGCGTCATTCCTTGCGCGCGCGCAATGTCGCCGAGAGCCGCCGCGATCAATGCCGGATCGCCGTCCTCAAACGCCGCTTCAAGGTAAGCCACAATCGACGACGGATTGGAGAGGTACTCCGCCGGGTCCCACACCGTCGTCTTAAGCGCTTTCGTCGCGCTTCTTCGCGAGCTCTTTTGCTTTGGCAATGTCCGCCCCCTGCGTTTTCTTTGTGCCGCCGGCAAGCAGCAGAACCAAACCCTCGCCGCGCTGCTGAAGATAGATCCGGTAACCGGGTCCGTAATCGACGCGCAATTCGCTCACTCCGCCGCCAACCGGCTTTATGTCTCCAAAGTTGCCAAGAGATAAGCGGCGAATCCGGATTTGAATGCGGGCTCGCGCGTTTTCGTCGCGCAACCGTCGGAGCCAGCCCGAAAAGACTTCGGTCTGGCGCACTTCGATGACGTGTTAACTATAATTTACAAAGAGGCTTTGGGCAAGACCGGTTTTCGGCGCAAATTGGCCGACTGCGCGTTTCGTCTTAACCGCCCGCAATCGCACCGATGATCAGTAGCGGCTCTTCGCCCTTCGCGACCGCGTCGGGCAGCTCCTCATCGGGCGAAGCCAACGAAATATCTTCACTGCACGCAAAGAAGCGCAGAAATGCGCGGCGCTTGCCGGTCTCATACTCGCGAATCGTCCCGCGCAGCATGGGATAGCGCGCCTCCAGAGCATCGAGAACCGCGCGCAGGGTTACAGGCGCAGCAACCTCAAGCGAAACATCGCCCTCGATCTTCGCCAGTGTCCGCAGATGATAGGGCAGCGCAACGCGAATCACTGCTCGGCCCTCACGAACAATTCGCTCACTCGGATCCCTGCTTCTGCTCTCTCTTAATTCAGCGTCTGGACTTCCACTGACAGCACAGCCGGCAAGTTGCGCACAATGGGCGCCCAGGAATCGCCGGAATCCGCCGAAGCATACACCTGGCCGCCGGTCGTGCCGAAGTACACGCCGCAATCGTCCAGCGTGTCCACGGCCATTGCGTCGCGCAGCACATTCACGTAGCAATTTTTCTCCGGGAGCCCCTTGGCGAGCGGCTCCCAGTCGTTGCCGCCGGAGCGGCTGCGGTATACGCGCAGCTTGCCCTCCAGCGGAAAGTGCTCCGAGTCGCTCTTGATCGGCACCACGTACAGCGTCTCCGGCTCGTGCGTGTGCACGTCGATTGCAAAACCAAAATCGGTGGGCAGGTTGCCGCTTACCTCGCGCCAGTTTTCGCCGGCATCGTCGCTGCGCATTACGTCCCAATGCTTCTGCATGAACAGCACTCCCGGCCGTCTCGGGTTCATCGCTACATGATGCACGCAGTGCCCCACTTCCGCTGTGGGATTCGGAATCGTGTTGGAAACGAGCCCGCGATTGATCGGCTTCCACGTCGCGCCGCCGTCATCGGTGCGGAACGCGCCCGCAGCCGAGATCGCGATGAAGATCCGCTTCGGATTCGCCGGGTCGAGAATGATGGTGTGCAATCCCATGCCGCCCGCGCCCGGATGCCACTGGGGCCCGGTGACGTGGCCGCGCATCGCGGAGAGCTCATGCCAGTGGACGCCACCGTCCGTCGAGCGGAATAGCGCCGCGTCTTCCACGCCCGCGTAAACCGTCGCCGCATCCGTCAGCGAGGGCTCAACGTGCCAGACGCGCTTGAACTCCCATGGATGCTGCGTGCCGTCATACCACTGGTGCGTCGTCAGCGGCTTGCCCGTCTCGGGCGTTACGTCATACATGAACTTGTTGCTTGCTGCTGGCGGCCACGATGGCGCGGCCTCCTCTCCAGCAGGCGTTCCCGGTTGGTGCCACGTCTTGCCGCCGTCGTCCGAGCGCTGGATAATCTGCCCGAACCATCCGCTGGTCTGCGACGCGTAGATGCGGTCGGGATCCACCGGCGAGCCTTTCATGTGGTAGATCTCCCAGCCCGCGAAGAACGGCCCTTCCACCGTCCAATCCTTGCGCTTGCCGTCAGAGTTCAGCAGAAACGCGCCCTTCTTCGTCCCCACCAACAGACGCACCTTGCTCATCGCTTGCCCCCTGCCTGTCTTCGTCGCACTGTCGGCGACCGGCGAAGTTTTCGCGGTCTCATCCACGCCGCTCTGCGATTCTTTCCGATTTCCCTTGCAAGATGCAAGTGTTTTTCGACTCGGTGTTTTGTTCTGCGATCTCGTCTTCGCGGTCTCGGATCTTGCGTGGAGTTGAATTTTCTTGGAGTTCTCGATTCTGCGCTACTGCGCGGCGACGGAGAGCAGCCGCACCGGCCCCAGCAATCCCGAGTGCAGCAGCGGCGAGTCGGCTTTGTACGGCGTGAAATCCGTGAATGCGTACTTCTTCATCGCCCACGGCTGCTGATCGCCGATTAAGCGGTTCACCCACAGGTTCGTCACTAGAATCTCAATCCGGTTGGTGCCGGCCTTGAGCGCGCTCGTCACGTCTACCTTGAACGGCGTCTTCCACACAATCCCGAGGTCCGCGCCATTCACCTTTACCTGCGCCAGCTCGTGCACGTCGCCCAAGTCGAGCCACGCATGCGCGCCTGGCTTGAGCTCGCCCGCCGGCACGTCAATGCTCTTTTCGTACGCAGCTGTCCCGGAAAAATACTTCACGGCTTCGTCAGCACTCGGGAGCGCCGAATCGTTTCCAGGAGCCCACGAAGTCCACGAAACGAGACTCGGAAAATGAACACTCCGGTCGACTCCTGCGCCTGGTCCTCTGTCCGGTCCTCTGCCCTGCTGGAACGTCACCTGCCAGTCCCGGTTCAACTCGACGGCAATCGCGGTCTCGCGCGGCGCAGGAATCTGTCTCTCGTTTCCCTGCGCATCCTTGCGGAACATAACAAACGTCGTCCCGTACGGGTCGAGATGCAGCGGCACGATGGTGCGTCCGTCAGAGATGTGATAGGTCGCGGGCTCCGCCGTTCCCGTCGCTGCGTCCCACAGCTCCGGAGCTTTCCCTTCCACGCGGAATGTCGCGTCGACATCCTCCGCACGGTTCTCGCGGTTGTCGACGAAATAGAAATCGCCATCGCTCAGCTTGCGATGCAGAAACATCAGCGTGGTGTCGCTCTTCGCATACTCAAAATCCTTTGCCACGCCAAGCGTCGCGAGCACCTCGTTCGCGCTCGCGCCCGCGTACACTCGCCCCTTCCCCACGCGCACCACTCCGTGATTCCGAGACGCTTGTCTTCCCCACAGCCGGTCGGCGATGCGCTGAAACGCGCTCTCGTCATCCGCAAGGCTGGGCGAATCGCTCGGCCGGTCACCCACCAGCACCGCGCCCTGCTCCACCAGCGTTTCGATCTGCCGCAGCACAGGCAGCGTCATTCGCTGACTGCGCCCGCCCAGATACAAAATGCGATAGCTCGTCCCGCCCGGCGTGATCAGCATTCCGTCCTTCACGGTGAGCTCGTGCAGCAGCACATCGCTGTTCACAAAATCGAACGCGTATCCGTCCGGTGCATCGTCGATCGCCTTCCAGCCAAAGACCGCCGTCAGCGGTCCCTCCTCACCGTAGAAATATGCAACATCCGCCGCGTAGTGCCCCTGCTGCAGCAGGTACGAACAGCGCGCGAGATACGTCACCCACGGCCCCGCCTGCTCCGCCCACGTGTCATTGCGGTTGAACCACAATCCGTACGGCCCCAGCGTAAGCCCCGGCGCCATGTCGGGCACCGGCTGATGCGTCGACTCATGAATCTCAAAGCGGTTCACGCCCAGCGCAAACTCCAGATCGGCAACCTTCTTCAAATTATTCGGCGAAAACGACCACGCCGGCCCTCGCGAAGTCATCGACTCCGCGCCGACGAGATTTTGCCCGTAGATGTGCGCCACCGAAGCGGCTCCACGCAGATCGGTGACGTAATCCACATCCGGCCCCGGGCTGCCTGCGTACGTCCACATCGCGCCCATCGGCACGTCGGTCCGGCTGCGCATCTCCATGTCGTCGCCCAGCGACGGCCGGTGATACTCGAGCGCTTCGCCGTAGTAGCGCATGCCGTGCGCGTGCAGGTCCTCGGCAATCTCGCCGTAGTGGTTTTCCGCCAGCAGTTGTGAAATCGTCCGCCGGAAGTCCCACAAGAAACGGCCCGTATCCGCAGTGCTCTTGATGATCACGCCCGTCATCGCCGGCAGCCACGGCCGCGCATCGTAGCCGCGTCGCTTCTGAAACTCGTCGAGAATCTTGTCTGTCCAGTTCTGCGGCCCCACTTCGATGCTATCCGTCAGCATGTACGAAATCCCGTCGACGCCCATCTTCTCCGCGCCCACGGTGTCGGCATACATCTTCAGATAGCCGTCGACATAATTCTTCACGTAGTCGCGATTGAGCTTGTCTACCTCGAGTCCCGTCGCCTCCGCGGGAGCAGGTCCGTTTTCATGCCCGGTGAGAGACGAACCGATGCGCAGCACCATCCAATCGCCTGCCGGCGGCGTCCACTCAAGCGAGCCGTCGGGTTTCATCTTTGCCGTCAGGTCGACAATCTGCGACTGCGGCACGATAAACTGCGGCGCAACATTGGGATCGCCGACAGCGTAAAAGTTGCGCGCATTCGCAAATCCTGCGCGCTTCTCGAACTCGTTCACCCGCGCGCCGCTGGCCAGCAGCAGCTCGGTGATGCGGAGATTATGAACGGCTACGCCGGCAGGCTGCGCCGGAAAAACCACGCGAAAATAGCGCGCTGTCACTGCGTCGAAAGCAACCGTCCGCTGAACGATGCTGGTGAAGGGCAGATCCGCGATCTTGCGAAAACTCGTGCCGTCTTCGCTCGCCTCGATCCGCGGAGGAATCGCGGGGCTGTCATGATCGAAGACGATGATCGCATCGTCCAGGCATGCCAGCGTCACCGCCTGAATCGTCTGCGGATGACCGTAATCGAACGCGACCCATGCGTCATGACCCGGTGCTCCGGCGGCGCCCTGCGCTTCCGCGGGCAGCTCCAGTGCGGGCGTATTCACATCGCCATCGCTCAGCGCCGCCGCATTCACCGCTACAACACCCGCAGTCCCGGCGCTCGCGGTGATCTTCGGATTCAGCTCCGCCTGCGTCTTGTCGCCCTCGGGAATCTTGTACGCGATCACCGCAACGCCGGTGTAAAACTCCGGGTGCGTGGTCACCGTTCCATCCGGCGCGCGCCGCCCCGACACTTGAAAATTCTGAAACGTCCCATCCACCTGCGGCGGATGCGGCAGCGTTCCCGCGAATGCCTTGCCGCCTTCAACGCGCATCGCAGACCACACCATCTTCTTCATGCCCTGCGCCGCCGGCACCCACGGCCCGCCTGTCTCGCTCCATCCCGGCGAGCTGGCAATGGCCACTTCCATACCCATTCCGCGCGCTGTGGTCAACGCATCGTTGAAGGCCCGCTTCCACTCCGGCGTCATGTAGATCAGCCGCTGCGGCACCACCTGCGGCGTATTGATCGCGCCCTCAAAGATCGTCACGCCGCCGAGTCCCACGCGATGCATCCAGTCGAGATCCAGATGAATGCCTTCGGTGGAGATGTTGCCGTTCATCCAGTGCCACCACACGCGCGGGCGCGCCCCGTTGGGCGGATCGACGAATCCGCGCAACAGCTCATCCTGCGTGGCAGCGTTCTGGCCGGATGGCGCGGGCGCCTGCGCCGCAAGCGCACAGCCCGCTGCACATGCGAGACAGAAGAAGGCAGTTTGCACCGCAATTCGAATTTTCATGGGAACTCGTACAACGGGCGATCTCACGCCGGTTCCGAGTCTATCGCAAGGCACCGGCGCCAAAACACCGGCTGTAGTTTCTAAGCTTGTTTCGCGGGCGCTACCGTTGCACGCATTGAGCCAACCGTGATGCCGCCATCTACAAGCAGCGTCTGCCCGGTGACATAGCGGCTGGCCTCCGACGCGAGAAAAACGACAGCTCCATCGAGATCGCGCGGCTGCCCCGGCCGCTTCACCGGAATGCGATCGACGAGATAGTCCACCCACTCCTGGTTCTCGTAGAGCACCTTGTTCTGCTCGGTCTTGAACCATCCCGGCGCAAGGCAGTTCACCGTCACGCCATACTGGCCCCAGTCGTCGGCCAGGCTCATCGTGAGTTGCCGGACGCCGCCGCGGCTTGCGCCGTACGGTGCCAGGCCCGCGTAACCGAAGACGCTTGTCACCGATCCGATGTTCACGATGCGCCCGTAATTTTTCGCGATCATGCGACGCGCCACGGCCTGCGCGACAAAGAACGTTCCGCGCAAATTGGTATCGAGAATCTGGTTCCAGTCAGACCAGGTCACTTCCAGCGCGGGCTTGCGAATATTCATTCCCGCGTTGTTGACGAGAATGTGAATCTGCCCGAAGGCGGCCTCTGCTTCGGCAGCCATTCGCTCGATGCTCTGCTGGTCGCGCACGTCGAGTTCAAGAGAGACCACGCGCCGCCCCAGCGCCTTCATCTCCGCTTCAAACTTCGCCAGCGTATCGCGCTTGCGGCTGGTAATCACCAGATCCGCGCCTGCCTTGGCCAGCGCCGTCGCAAAATATTGTCCCAGCCCGCGGCTCGTGCCGGTCACGATCGCAACCTGGCCGGTCAAGTCGAAGAGTCCGTCGTTCATCGCGGTCCCGCTCCGGACGTAACGCCGCTGCCGCTCGGCGACAGGATCACCTTCATCAGATTCGGCTCGCCCGCGTGCAGCCGGTCAAACCAGCGCGGGCCATCTTCAAGAGGCGCAATCGCCGTGATGAGTGGGCCCACTTTGATCTTGCCGTTCGCGATCAGCTCGATGGCCTGCGGATACTCGCCGCTCGATGCGCACGAGCCCTGCAGCCGGATCTGCCGCGAAACCACTTTCTGCAGCGGCAGCGTCACCTCGGGCCGGATGTTGCCGATCAGCGTGACTGTTCCGCCCTTGCGCGTGCAGTCGATCGCAGCAGCAACCGTCTCGTTCCGCCCCACAGCTTCATAGCAGATGTCTACGCCGCGTCCATTCGTCCGCTTCTGCACTTCGGCAATCAATTCCGCTCCGGAAGGATGCAGAACCGCGTCCGCGCCGGCATCTTCTGCCATCTTCAGCCGCGTTGCGTCTACATCCGTGATCAATACCTGCCCGCATCCCAGGGCCTTCGCCGCCTGCAGCGTGAGCAACCCGATCATTCCCGCGCCGATCACCAGCGCCGTCTCACCGCCCTTTACTTCCGACACGCGCACTGCGTGCAGCGCGACCGACGCCGCTTCCAGCATTGCCGCTTCGGCGAACGAAATTCCTCGCGGCAATTGATACACGATGCGTTGCGGCACCGCGACATACTCGGCGAACGCGCCGTGCCGCCGGTAGTCTCCACAGGAGACGCCGATCACCTGGCGGTTGTCGCAAAGGTTCACGTCGCCGCTCTTGCAGAAGGCGCACTCGCCGCAGTAGACCGTCGAATCGAACGTCACGCGATCGCCGACGGCAAAGCCCGACACACCAGCGCCAATCGCGGCGACAGTGCCCGCAGCTTCATGCCCCATCACGATGGGTGGAATGCGCCGCCCCGTCGATCCGTCGTAGCCGTGCACATCACTGCCGCAGATGCCGCACGCCTCAACGCGCACCAGCACTTCGCCTGCGCCCGCGGCGGGCGGAGGCATGTCGGCAACTTCAAGGTGATTGTATTCAGAAAGCAGCAGGGACTTCATCGCGGATGGGCTCTCGCTTCATCTGGTGAGGTTGAACTAGTGAGGTTGAACTTGGCCGGCTCAGCACGCCGCGTCTCTACACGTCGCAACGGTCACACGTCACACCGGTCCACAGCGGCGCGAAGACTTGTGAGCGGATCGCGCAGCGGAAGAAACTCATGCGCCACGTATCCCTTATAGCCCGCGCCCGCAATGGCCCGCATCACTCCGTCCCATTGTACCTCTTGGGTATCGTCGAGCTCGTGGCGTCCCGGCACGCCGCCGGTGTGGAAGTGGCCCATCCACGCCATGTTCTTCGTGATCGTCGCAATCAGATCGCCCTCCATAATCTGCATGTGATAGATGTCGTACAGCAACTTCACATTGGGCGAGTTCACCTCTTGCACCACGCGCACTCCCCACGCCGTGTGATCGCACATGTAATCGGGGTGGTTCACCTTGCTGTTCAGCAACTCCATGCACAGCGTCACGCCATTGTCTTCGGCGATCTTCTTCACGCGATTCAATCCGGCAATCGTGTTGCGCGCGCCTTCCTCGTCGCTCATGCCGCGCCGCGTACCGCTGAAGGTGATCACATTCGGCACGCCCATCTTTGCCGCAATCGGCAGATTTATCCGCAATGCCGCTTCGATTGCGTCGTGATGCTCCACGCGGTTGAGCGCGTCGGGAATGGTTCCGCCGCCCGCCTGCCCCGTCGTGCAGATCAGCCCATACCGGCGCGGTGTCGCCCAATCTTCTACCGGCAGCAGATCGATGCCCAGCAAGCCAATGTGCGCGGCATAGGCGCACAACTGCTCAAGCGGAATGTCTTTGTAACACCAGCGGCACACCGACTGATGAATCCGATTCTTGCGCGGGGGAATTGCGTCATCGGCATGTGCGAGCGCCGGCAGCGAGGCGAGCGCGCCGGCGGCGAACGAGGATTTAAGCGCGTCGCGCCGGGTGAGTTTGGAGAGGCTCATGGTGTTCGATCGAAGTTTGACGCACTCCTACTTTAATCGATGAGCCTAATGGATTGAGATGAGTGCTGGGTTGAGAGTGCGGATTGGAGTTGGTCCGATCCCACCCTTGCAGGCCTCACGGCTGTTTCAGGAGGACCGGCCCGCACTTCGGACGAAGTGAATGATCACAAAGACGACACACAGACCCAGCAGGATGTGAATCGCCATCATCGTTACGTGGAAAGCGATGAAGGCGACCAGCCAAGCAACGAGAAACAGGAGAGCGAGCACGAGCCACATACGATCCTCTTTCCAGACAGCGCCGACTGGGCGCCTCTGCTTGAGTCGGATGTCAGATTGAGGGTAAGGTTTGCTCTTGAAGGATAGCGGGATGCCAACGGATGAGTTGACGAGACCTAAGCGGCGAATGCGGCAGCGGCCGATCAGAAGGTGAAGGCCAGGCCTGCGCGCATGCTCCGCTGGTCCTGCGCAAAGATCACGACGGAGCCGTCGCTCAGCATGAACGGCGTGTAGCCCTCGGCCAGCAGGTTGCGCACATCGAGCAGCGCCTCAAAACCGCCGGTGCCATCGCGCCGCACATGAATGGGCTGGCGAAGCTGAATATTCAAGTAGGGCGAATCGGCATTGGTGGCGAAAGGCGCAACCGTGGTCACCGTCTCTTCCGGCTGCCAGGTATAGCTCGCGTGCCAGCGGGTGCCCGTTCCATCCAGCGTGCCTGAGAGTGAAATCGCACAGGTCTGGGCGCGATGCACGTGCGCGGATGCGATCAGCTGGTCGAGTGCCACCGGCTGTGCCTGCATCGGCATCATCAGCGCGCCGCCGCTCGCATAGCTCAGGCGGATGCGGTTCTCGCCGTGCAATCTCCGCTCCACGCTCGCCTGCACACCCGCCGTCGAAAACGCCGGTCCAGCCGCCCGCAGCAGGTTGCTCGCCGGATCGTAGAGAACCGTGCTCGAAGCCGGCGCGTTCCCGGCGGAGCGCGTCGCGGCAAAGCGCTCCTGCGCTTCCATCACCGGATTCTCAATGTTATCGGCGTAAACCATTACCGCCATGCCAGAAGCATCCGTCGCGCGCTCCCAGCCGATCTCCTGGTGCACGCCGTGCTCCAGCTGCAGCTCGCCATTGCGCGTCACGAGCGCCGGCAAAAATGCCCCGGGCTGGGATTCATCGGCTGAGCGATTCGGAACCATCGTCGCCATCCGGTAGCCGATCGTCGAGTTGCCCTCGTGCCAGGCGACATGCGCAAACGGCAGCATCGCCGTCGTCGAGCTCGCCGCGGTTCCGCCCAGGCGCCCCATCACGGCCTCCGAACCCACCTCTGCGTCGGCCAGGTCGCCCATATGAATCGTCTCTTCGCTTCGGCCCGCGACCTCTTCCAGCCCCGCGCCGCTCACGCTCTCAACCTCCGGCTGAATCGAGATTGCCGCAACCGACTGCACCGAACCCGCGAATCCCAGGTCCTGCCGGAACCCCAGCATCGATTCCATTCCCGCGTTGCTTTCCGGCGCAAAATCCACGCGCGCCAGCAGCTCGCGGCTGTCAGAGGGAGTGTCTTCCACTGAAGTTGAGAAGCGCTCGCCGCTCTCGCCGAAGGTTCCTTCTTGTCCAGTCGCCATGAGCCGCGCCATCAGCTTGGGCCGCGCTCCGGCGCTGTCAGACACCATCACCAGCGGACCATCCTCAAGCCAGCGCAGCAACGGCCGGTTCGCCGCGGAGCGCAGCGTCCACTTCCAATCGTCGGGTTGCGCATTCGCCGCGCGCGGATCGGCCGGTAGCCATTGAATCACTTCATATAAGGAGGTGAGCGTCAGGTTCACGACCGTTCCGCCGCGCACGCGGACGTTCTCGCGGAGCGACGGCAAAAACGACTGACCCATCGCTTTCACTGCATAGCGGCCAGGAGCCAGCGACGCAATCACGAAGCGGCCTTCACTGTCGGTATAAACGGTTCTGAGAAGGCTCAAATCCGGCCGCAGGATCTCAACCTCAGCGCCAATTTGAGGCGTTCCGGAGGAATCGCGCACGACGCCTGAAACCGACGCGCCGGCCGCCCACGAGGATGAGGCCGCGCCCAATGCAATGAGCAAGGTGGCTTGGGCGAGTTGTTTGCTACGCATCATTGACACAGGTCTGGGCTAAATCCCTAGCGCGTCCTGGCGTGTTTCCCTGAAAATCGAAACCGCGCAGGCGCCGAATTCTGTTGATCGGTTGGCAAATGCGCGGGTTGTTTCCTATTCGACGACAAAGGGGGCCGATTGTGCAATCTCCTGCTTCGAAATTGCATCATTTATTTTCACGGTTACCTTGTATCTACCGGGGGGTAGCCCGGCCATCGGCAAGGTTTTTTCCACCGTCAATTGATCGCTGTGTGCTCCCAAGTCCTTTGATTCCAGTTGCTTTTCCAGAATTACGGTGTTCGTCGCGGCATCCGTGATCTGGTAGGTAACCGTCGCCGAGTTACTCTTGGTCGCCTCGTCAATTCCGAGATTGTACACCTGCATCCAGAAACTCAGGTCCTGGTTGCGGTGGTAACTGATTGGCGTAGCCGCGTTGGTGGACACGCGCGGCCGCACAAAGGTGTTGCCGATCACAAATTTGTCGCCGCCAATCTGGCGCGAGGGCACGGTATACATTTCGTCCGCGAGAATCAGCGACGACGCGCCGAGTTTCTCGTCCTGGAAGACTGGAACCTCGATGCCGCGGCCGTAAATTCCGATGTGATCCGGGTTGTTCACGTCCTTGATCGCGATGTCCAGCCGGTAGAGCCCGGGCGGCAGCGGCAGCGCCTTCCAGTAGACCGAGCGGCGGTCCAGTGTCTTCTCCAACAGCTCCGCAGGCTGATCGATTTCGACCGGATCCTCGAAGGTCTGCACCGTCTTGTGCATGATGGTGGTCACCTTACCCAGGATGTCGACCTCGCCCTTCGAAACGCCATCCTTGGTCACGAACGTGATGTCGCGATTGCGGATCTGGATTGTGATCGGCATCAGGTCCGTGCTCTCCGTCACTTTTACAAAATCCGTCCGCACATCGAAGGGGAAGGGTGGGCCGGTGAGCACCTTGTGCTCGGAGACGAATGCGTCAAGATCTTTGAACTTGATCGGCGGCGGCGCGAATAGCTTGGCCGCCATCTCAATGCGGTCAAACTCCTTGCCCTGGTTGGAGGCGCCCATCGGACCGTTGCCCAGGCTCTCAAGACCGTTGCCCTTGAAGCGATCGGTCTTGTCCGAGTGATTCATCTCTTCATACTGCGTCAGGCCCGCGCCCGGCACGTGCAGCAGCGCGTCCTTCTCGCTGCGATCGATGGTGAAGTGGTAATCGCCGCACTGGCAGGTATCTACGAACTCGATGTCGACGTTCTCGCCGATGCCCTCGAGATAACGGTAGTGCCACACTTCGAATGGAAACGTAGAGGTCTCGCCGCCGCCCTCTTCCATGGGCCGCTCATACATGCCGCCCGAGGGGTGCGAGTCAATGCTATCGGGTGCGCCGTAGGCGATATAAATATGTCCGCGGTCCGTCTTCCATCCCGGCTTGCCCGCAGCATAATGCTCGTTGGCGTAGGCAATGCGCCGGTAGTGCTCTTCACGGAACTCGTTTTCAGGAGAATCGGGATTGGGATTGCGCCGTAACCAGAAATTCTCGATGAAGGATTCGCGCTCTTCATCGTTGCTCAGGCTCATGAAAGCCTTCCGCTCCTGGTCGGTAATAATGTAGGGCACTTCCTCGTTCAGCCACGTTCTGTAGGTGCCCTTCAACTCCTGCCGCAGCGCTTTCTGCGCGGTCGCCCGCTGCTTGTCATTCAACTGGCGCTTGAGCGGGTCATCCTGATCCTGGCCGTTGGCAGGTTGCGCCGGCGGTGCTGAATTTTGCTGGGCCTTCAAAACCGTGACGGAAAGCGAGAGAAGTCCGCATCCGATCGCGGTGAACAGAAAACTGCGAGTGCTGTGAATCATTGCCTGGGATACTCCTGCAATCCTTTATCTTACGGCTCCCTGAGACGCCGAGCAAGGTTCCGTGGGCGGAATAACGGAACCAGAGTCGATATATCCCGAAACCACGGCTTTTTGAGTTGACGCGACCATCAGGGAGCGGCAGCCGTCAGCGCACTCAACAGGAGACAGTTACGCTGGTTCCGCTCTATTCTGCCGCTTGGACGCACCAAACACGCCAAGGTAACCATCAGTTTGCTCGGCTCGCTCGATCTCGCGCCCGCTTGATTGCTCCCGCTTGTTGCCGGTCGGGATTGCCGAAATCGCGCCTCGACGTCCAAATACCGGGCAATACCGGACTGGACAATACCGGAAAGTCCGGACCGGACAATGCTGGAGAGCCCGGATCTCATCGATCGAAGAAAATCGATCAAGATTGATCGGGGATTGATCAGGGATTGATCAGGGAAAATAGAATTTTCGGCCCGCACACGTGGCGCATCGGAGGGTGTGCGGCCGCTCACTCCGCGGCTCACTCTGCGGCCCAAACGGAACTTCGGGCCTTCGCCTCGCGTACACTAGAGAGGAGAAAAAGCTGGAATTGATCGTGTTATGAAGAAGATTTTGCTCATCTCCCTCGCCGTCCTGGTGGCTGCCGGATTGGTCACCTTCATGGTCATCAAGCAGCAATCCGGGTACACCAAGGTCCTTACCGCCAAGGTGGTCCGGGAAGACCTGGTGACCGTTGTCAGCGGAACCGGCCAGATCAAGCCCAAGAAGACCGTAAACGTGGGCGCAACCGCGATGGGCCGAATAACGCACCTCTATGTAAAGGAAGGCGACCAGGTCAAGCAGGGCGAGACCGTGGCCACCATCGAAAACGTGCAGCAGGAGGCGACCGTCAGCGGCCAGCAAGCCACCATCTCTGCCGCCAAGACCGATATCTCCTCCTTTATTGCCGCCGAAAAGACCGCCGAGGCCAACCTCGACCACGCGCGGGCCGATCTGGAGCAGAAAAAGCTCGACTGGGACCGCGCCCAGGCGCTCTACAAGGACGGCATCATGGCCAAGCAGGACTTCGACGGAAAGAAGGCTGCCTACGATCTCGACGTCGCCTCGGTCGCTCAGGCGGTTGCCGGTGTGAATCAGGCCAAAGCCAACACCGATTCCGCGCGCGGCCACCTGAATACCCAGGTGGCAACCCTCCGCGCCAACCAAGACATGCTGGACCGCACCATCGCCGTCGCTCCGTTCAATGGCATCGTGACCAACGAGCCGGTCCGCGAAGGCGAAACCGTTGTCGAAGGGATCCAGAACACCGAGGGCTCCACGCTGATGACCCTCGCCGACATGAGCGTCATCACCGCCGAAGTTAAAGTGGACGAAACCGACATCGTCAATGTCCAGATCGGCCAGCCGGTCGACGTCACCGTCGATGCCCTGCCCGGCAAGACCTTCAAAGGCCACGTCACGCTGGTTGGCGACCAGGCGCTCCTTCGTTCCACCGGCGTCGCCACATCGCAATCCACCACTGGAACTGAAGAGGCCAAGGACTTCAAGGTCGTCGTCACGGTCGACCAGCCATCGGATGAGCTGCGGCCGGGCCTCTCCTGCACCGCCAAGATCACCACCGCGCACAAGAACGGCGTCATCTCGCTGCCGATCCAGGCGCTCACCATGCACGATGTCGCGTCCGACACTGCGAAATCCAGCGGCGGCGTGCAGGCTGCTTCAACGCCGGTCGACGGCGGTCCCAAGCTGAACCTGGTTCAGGGCGTCTTCATCGCGCAGAAGGACTCGAGTGGCCGCCTGCGTGCCAAATTCATCCCCGTCACTACCGGCATCACCGGTTCAACCGATATCGAAGTACTCTCCGGCATTTCACCCGGCCAGGAGGTCGTCACCGGACCTTATAAGACTCTGCGCGATCTCAAGGGCGGCGCGCTGCTCAAGCGCGATACCGCCAAACCCGTCACCATCGTGACCAGCGACTCATGAGAAGCTGAGATTGCCGGGTCGAACTGGGGACCTGACTCGTCGTGGAATGGAATCGGCGTGGTGTGCCCGGCCAACCCTGACAGACGCTGCACGGGGCAGACCGGAGATGGCGCTCCGGAGGAAGATTGAAGAATGGCGGCAAACGGCATCGGCGTCGAAGAGCTTGCGCAGCCCGCGGTTGTCCCTGCAGATTACGTGATCGTCGTCGAAGACCTCTGGCGCACCTACGATATGGGCTCAGAGCAGCAGGTGCAGGCGCTGCGCGGCATCTCGCTGCGCATCCGCCATAACGAATACGTTGCCATCATGGGACCGTCCGGTTCCGGCAAATCGACCCTGATGAACCTGATCGGGTGCCTCGACACCCCGTCCAAGGGCCGCTACTGGCTCAACGGCCAGCTCGTCAGCGATCTCGATGACGACCAGCTTGCACGCATCCGCAACAGGGAGATCGGCTTCGTCTTCCAGACCTTCAACCTGCTGGCCCGCGCCACCTCGCTGCACAATGTCGAACTGCCGCTCATCTATAGCGGCACGCCCGCCGCCGAACGGCTGGCCCGCGCCCGCCAGACACTCACCGACGTCGGCCTGGAATCGCGCATGAACCATAAGCCTAACGAGCTCTCGGGGGGCCAGCGCCAGCGCGTCGCGATCGCCCGCGCCCTGGTCAACAATCCCTCGATCATCCTCGCCGACGAGCCAACCGGCAACCTGGACTCAAAAACCGGCGACGAGATTATGGCGCTCTTCGATCATCTGCACGCCAAGGGCAACACCATCGTCCTCGTCACGCACGAGCCCGACATCGCGCAATACGCGCACCGCGTGGTTCACATCCGCGACGGTCAGATCTACTCCGACGAACCGTCCGCTCGCGCCGCTAAATCGATTTAAGCTCCTTTAATCCGGCCGCCCTCGCGCGCGACTTATACGTGCAGTATCTTTGCGGCTCCAGCTCGCAAGCGCTTACCGCAGTTCGCTCGTCTAATCATCTGAACGTGGCTTGCTCACATTCCTTCGCGCGGGAACTAACACCGTATTCTGATCCACTTACGTGCTGGGGTCAGCGCATTGCAATCGGGAAATACTTTCGCGATTTGTCGCGTAATTAAGCCCAGGTACGGGTTCTCAATTTTCCCTTGCCGCGTGCAACCGCTCTAAGCGCAAGTTTCATCTAAGTTTCTTGACAAGTACATCGATTGGGTGCAACATTCGGACAGATAGCGCGGGGACGAAGTGGTCAGGACGACTGCAACCTGCTCTTCCGGTAATTACCGTGACCTCTCCCTCCCAACCTCTCGATCGACGGATTCTCGCGTCAACCTCTTTCCTGCTTTGTTCGCAGATTTTCCTCAGGATTTTTTGACGCGATCTTATGTTTTGCCCGTGACCGCCGATTGAGACTGCAACCGATTTTCCAAGAAGCGTTTTCAACAAGCGTTAATTGAGTGCCCATCGCATTTCGCTTGATGATTCGTGATGATTCGCTTCTCGAGTTCTTGCCAATCGTATCCGGCTTCTTTTCTTTTGGCTGAAACTTCTTCGGTTGACGCAGCGGAAGACGCACCCACTCTGAGACCCGTAAGGACGGTCTTTCGTCAACTCAACTACGGCTCGCGGGGCTTTGGTTCCTGAGCCGCTTGATGATTGCTGTCTTCCTGGCTTCTGTTCGGCGCGGGTGCGACGGAAATTCTTTGTTGGTTATGGCGGAAACTTCAGGCAGTTAACCGCATCTATTTGAAATAGATTTTCCCGGGCTGAGTCTCCAGGTAGTTGATCGCGATCGCCACACAACGTGCAGAGGAGAAAAAGCTATGGTGGTTACGTCGCAGTGCAACGGAAACAAAGTGACAGGGCTCCACGTAGGAGCCAGCAACGTTCAACGCTATTTCCCAAAGAATCTTTTAAGAATTGAGCTGCAGCTTGACCATCTGCGCATCGAGTGCGGACTAGCTCCAAACTTCTGGAATGGTGATCCCGAGATTCACGACCCGCGGCTCTGCCTGTGGCTGGAGTCGAAGCATTCGCAACGCAAGGAGCGCCGCTCGACGATCTCTCTGGCCATGACACCGGCGGGCCATCACTCGTTCACGCTCGGGCTGGCGGAACAAGCGCCGCAATCCATAATCGTAACCAAGAAAAGCACGGCGCTCACCGTCATCAAACGGCAGGAACCCGTATTCGCCAGCGAACTATTCGCCAGCTAATCGGGAACGCGCCGGTACTCTTGAGAACCGGCGATGAAGTACCCCCCCACTCTCACCTGGATCCCCGCCGTAAACGCGGCGAGTGATTGGAGCCGGAGATGAAAACAAGCGAATCCCGAGTGAACATGCACCGTCGCGCAGCCGAAGCTCTTCGGCACGCACTGTCCGAAGTCTCCACAGTCAAAGTGAAAGAGATCTGCCATGACTCGGCCGGCAGCAAGACGGGTTTCGTCGCCCACGTTGAGGTCCTTGGACAGCGTCACAAGCTGGCTTGCGAAGTAACGCCGCACTCGTCCAGCGTGCACAACGCGCTCGACGGGTTGCGGGCTGGCGCCTCGCGCCTCGATGCCGGCGCAACACCGGTATTGATCGCCCCGTTTCTCTCGCCGGATATGCAGGCAATTTGCAACGAGCGCAGCATCGCCTTCATCGACTTCGAAGGCAACGCACGCATCTCGCTGGGTGAAATATTCATCGGCAAGCGCACGATGCCGCGGCAGGTGCAGGACGACGCCGCCATCGACCCGGCGCTGCTCGGTGAAGCGACCGCGCGGCCCACAGCGCCAAAGGTCTATATTGCTTCGACGATTCCCGGGGTCCCCGAGCTGCCGATCGCAAGGACCAAGGTCGCGCTGGCCTAAGCCTGTTCTCCAGTTGCTGCAAGGCGAAGCCTCACCCTTGAGTGGCATTTTTATCAAGAAAATGCCACCCTTCAATGCTCTAAGAAGCGTACATAGATTCCGAAACTGCTTTAAGAATCCCGTTCACTACTGGAGGACGCTCTAAATCTCCAGGATTACGGGCATGATCATTGGCCGTCGGCCGGTGGATTTCTGGATGAACCGCTTCAGCTCCACGCGCACCCGCTCATTCACCGTCCCGTAGTCCGATTTCTGCTCGGTACTCAGGCCATCCAGGGTCTTGAGCACCGTTTCGCGTGCTTCATCGGTAATATCTGCCCCGCCAAAGCCGCGCATCAGCAACTCGGGTTCGCGCTCCACCTTGCCGGTCTTCTTGTTGATCGCCAGCACCGCCAGCACGATCCCGTCTTCCGACAGGATTCGCCGGTCGCGGATCACCAGATCCTCGACCACGTCGATCGACGATCCCGAATCGATCAGGATCCGGCCCGCCGTCACCTTGTCCATTTTGCGGGCGTCGTTGCGGTCCAGTTCCAGCACGTCGCCGTCTTCAATCACGATTGCGTGTTCCACCGCCCCGGTTTCCATTGCCACCTGGGCGTGCCGCCGCAGAAAGCGGTAGTCGCCATGCACCGGGATGAAGAACTTCGGCCGCACCAGGTTGATCAGCAGCCGCATCTCCTCCTGGCTGCCGTGGCCGCTCACGTGGATCAGCCCGTGCTGCCCGTCGTCGTAGATCACGTTGGCTTCGCGGCGGCTCAAATGGTCGATCACGCGGAAGATATTCTTCTCGTTGCCGGGAATGATGCGCGAGCTCAGCAGCACCGTATCGCCCGGCTCCACGCGCGCGTGCTTGTGGTTGTCGACCGCGGCACGGCTGAGCGCGCTCATCGGTTCACCCTGCGTGCCGCTAATCAGCACCATCAATTGTTCCGGCGCATAATCGCGCATCTGCCCAGGATGGATCATCAGGCCCGGCGGAATCTCGATATAGCCCAAGTCCTGCGCGATCTCCGTGCTCTCCAGCATCGACCGGCCCACCACCGCGACCTTGCGCCCGTGCTTGCGGGCCAGCTCCATCGCGATGCGGATGCGGTAGATCGACGAGGAGAAACAGCTGAAGAACAACTTCTTGCGCGACTGCGTGAAGACTTCGTCGAGGCGCGGAATCACCGCGCGCTCGCTGGGCGTATAGCCCGGCCGCTCCACATTCGTTGAGTCCTGCAGCAGCGCCAGCACCCCGCGCTTGCCGTACTCGGCAAAGGTGTGCAGGTCGAATGCCTTGTCGTCCAGAGGCGCAAGATCGATCTTGAAGTCGCCCGTATGGATAATGACGCCGACTGGCGTCTCTACTGCCAGAGCCACGCAGTCGACGAGCGAGTGCGTCACGCGGATCGGCTCAATCGTGAACGGCCCGATGGTGAATTTCTCTTTGGGCTTGATTTCGATCAGCTCGATCTCGTCCACCAACCCATGCTCCTCGAGCTTGTCGTCCACATATGCCAGCGTGAACTCGGTGGCGTAGACAGGAACCTTCAGTTCGCTCAGGATCCACGGGAGCCCGCCGATGTGGTCCTCATGACCGTGCGTCAGCACGATCGCGCGAACGTGTTTCTTGTTTTCGGTGAGGTAGGTGATGTCGGGGACGACAATGTCTACGCCGAGCAACTCCGACTCAGGAAACATGAGCCCGGCATCAATGACGATAATATCGTCTTCCCAGCGCACGGCAAGGCAGTTCATACCGAACTCGCCCAGCCCGCCCAGCGGTATGATCTGTAACTTTTTGGATGCCATCAGTTCTCTTTGATGCTAACACCGGCCAGCGCAAGGCCGCACAGACGGCAAGAGGTTCGGCAAGGCCGTGGCCGCCGCGGGAATACGATGATCCGCAGTTTTCAAAGCAGGCTGGCGATCATCCAACATGCTGCCACCGGTAGACATCAAAGCCGGTGCCGCTTGCCCTGCCCTGCCCATCGATCCAATTGAGCCGCAGGCTGGCTCGCTCCCCGTCGAGGGCGAACGGCAGAGAAGCATCGCCATAAACGCGCGCAGTGATGCGCCGCGATTCAGGGGCACCGGCGTGCAGGCCCACATCCGCCCACGGAACGATGCTTCCGCTTCTAACGTAGACCGGAATCCGCTCCGTCGACGCCGGCACCGTCAATTCCGTGCCGCCCGCAACTTTCTCGCCGGTCCAGAAGTTGTGCCACGCACCTGCGGGCATCACGACCTTGCGCTCGGCCTCGCCGGCAAACAGCGGCGCCACCATCATCCGGTCGCCCACCATATATTGATCGTCGACGGTGTAAAAGCGCTTGTCTTCGGGGGCGTCGAGCACTACGGCACGGAACGGCGGAGTTCCCTGCTCCGCATAGCGCTGGAAGGCCGCCGTCAGGTAAGGAACGAGCGCCATTCTCCAGCCGATAACCTCGCGGCAGCGCGATTCCAGCTCCTCCCAGTTCTCCATCAATTCGCCGGCGTTGTTCTTGGCGCGGTCGATCTGCTTCCACGGAGGACTCTTCATATACCAGCAATCCACCTGCGCCAGCGGCGAGAACACGACGCTCTCTAAACGGCGAATCAAATCCTCGACGCTCGCGGCTTGCCGCACCTCCGGGCTCCAGAGCAGCCCGCTGAAACCGGAATTAACCAGCGCGCGAATATACGGACGGTGTTCGTAGAGGTCGCTGTAGAGCACAAATGGATAGGGCGCGGCCAACGCACCGCTTGAGCGAACCAAACCGTAGGTCGCGATGTTGCGCTTGCGATAAGCGTCCCAGATTGCCGTTTGATAGCGAAGACCAAACACGCTGTGCATCTGCTCGCCATCGACGCCCGATGGAAATGCAGTGCACTCCGGAAACGACCATCCGCCCGTGTAGTCCGAGTTGTCGCACTCATCCAGTTTGAATCCGGCGATTCCCATCTCAATGAGATTCTTGCCGTGAAACTCGCCGAAGATTTCGCGCGCCTGCCTGCCGGCGAAATCCGGAACCAGTCCGCGCCACACGCCGACATCGCCCGAGTAAGGCTCGATCAAAGGAAACAGCGGCGACGTGGGATAGATGAATGCGTGCTCCCACAGGTTGATTTGGTATTGCTGGCTCGCAGCCGACTGCACAAATCTGCCGGGCTGCGGGAACCTGTCCGGGTCCCACGTGAACGTGCAGGAATAGGCATGCGACTGCCACCCAGGTTCAAGCCCAAGAACATCGCAGGGTATCTTGCGCTCGCGGAGCTCGTTCGCCAGCGCAAGTGCGCTCTGCTGGGTTGCGTGCGCTTCCATGCGATACCAGAAGCCGAGTCCCCACTCCGGCGGCACGAGCCCGCCTCCCGAAAAAATGTTGTAGCGCTTCACCGCGTTCAGCATGCCGGGGCCGGCAAACAGATAGATATCGACGCCCTTTGCGACCGGTATGTCCGCAACGATCCAGCTCGCATCGGATTCCTTCACCGTGTGCGTGTAATTCGGGTCGGGATTGGCCCCGTGCGGCGGGGCTTCTGTGGTCAGCGTTGGTTTCGGCTGCACGTCTCCGAAATAAAAAGACACGTACCGCGCAGTGTCGATCAGGATCCCGATTCCTTGCGTCGTCACATAAAACGGAACCGGCGCGTTCGAGTCGCCCGTGTCCATCTTCGGGTCGGCATTCACTCGGATCACTTTCTTCTTTCCGCGCTGCGCGAACGACAGCAATTGCAGCCCAAGGCCGAAGATCTGCTCCTCCGGCCGCAGAGGAAGCCGCACCGTACATCCTCGTTCCGTCCGCTTTGCTTCAATCGGCAGCGCGGGAGCTTCCGCGGCATGCGGCAACTTCGCAAACGCGCCGGCCAATGGCGGGACCAGGCGGCTCGACACTGGAGTGTATTGCTCCGGAGTTCCCACGGTCGCGCGCCAAACGCCGGGGTACACCTGCTTCCAGCCTTGCGGAGTCAGCGTCTCCGCGGCAAGATCGGCGTCGAGCCACGAAGAAACACTCGCAACGGCGCAGCCTGCGGCAATTGTCTTGGCGAGAGTGCGCCGCGAAATACGGTCATTCAATTCGCTTCTCCTGATTTGTTCAACTTGCTTCTCCCAATAAAGGTTTTATTGATTGCTCGCGCACTGGCCGCGTGGAGTAGCGCGTTCATTTACCGCAATCGGATGTCACTGCTCCATCATCACAACCGCGGATCGAGCAGGAATCGTTACTGTCCCCGAGGTCGCGACTCTCTCCGGCTGCTCCGGCGTTGCCACCACCAGGCTGCCTGCATTTGGAAGATTCAGCGTCGCCGTAATCGGCTTGCTGTATTCCTGGTTCACGACCACGACGGCGCGCTTGCCTCCGCGAGCGGCAAACACCGAATGGCGATGGCTTCCCTCCGCACTCACCCTGGCGCCCAGCGTGTCGCGAAAGTCCGCGTCCCACAGGAACGCCCGGTAACGCCGCCGCAAAGCGTCAATCTTCTTGCCGTACTCCAAAGTCAGCGGAAAATCCGTGACATGCCCCTTGAAGTTGAACGGCTCGTAGCTGATGATGTAACGATTCAGAAGAATCAGGTTCAGCATTTCGCGATCGTCGAATCCTGTCGCCGCAACCATCAGCGGCGCCTGTGAATCGATGTAACGGCAAACTGGCAGCGAGCCGTTCGTGATGCGGAAATACGATACCGGGTAATACTGCAGCAGCCAGTCACTTGGCGCCTCACCGGCGAAGACGAAGCCGGAATCCGTTTTGTCAGCGGCGGCTCGAAACTGCGCAGCCAGCGGAATATCTCCGCCGTAGAGATAACCCGGCGCCGGGTAGCCGTGATCGGGGCTGAAGGAATAATCGATGCCGCCGTGCCAGCAAACCTCATCGTGCAGCCAGCCCGCCGCGCCCAGGTCCACCATCTTTTGAAATTCTCTGGTCGCAATGTCGCGATACGCCTGGGATTGCACGTCCATGATGTAGCGCCGCCGGTTGTTGATCGCGGCGAGCTGTGTGGGTGTTGTGTAACTGTAGCCGCCGACCTCATAAGGAATTCCGTAGGGATCTGTAGCCGCGTATTTGTAGAGCTCTGCCTTACACCACGCGGTGGTGCGATCGGCCCAGACTGGCTTGGCAAATAGAATCATCTTCACGCCTTTGCTGCGCGCGTGAAGAATTGCCTGGTGCAGCTCCTCCCAGGTTCCCAGCCCCGGATCGGTGTCCAGCCGTGGGTCGCCGCCATCCTGACCGCCAATATTCCACCCGACCAGCTGAATTGCCCCCACGCCGTTGGCGGCGCACTCGTCGATATACTTCGGAAGCTCTCGATATGGAATCGCGAAGTCCTGCTCCGCGCCGTCCACCTGCAGCTGCAGCCAGGAGTGCACATCCAACGCCCATTCAGGAATGCGCGGCTGTTTGAACCACTCCGCGCGCCATTTCCTGTACACATCGATTCCTGCATGCCAGTCGCCGTCATACGCGGTCAGGCTCACGGGCACGGTCTTTTTGGTGGAGTGCGGCGCAACAAACAAAAAGTGGCAGCAGCGGAATTCCAGATGAACATCGAGACCGGAAAAAGTATCCTCTGCCGGCGTGATGTTCTCCAGTGATTCAACGACTCCCGGATGCTGTTCAAACGTGAACTCCAGCAGATACGGCTGGGTGGCATCGCGCATCTCCGCAAGCAGACCCTGCTTCGCAGCCTGCATCAGGCAAAACAGGCTTTCCTTTGACTCGATCGTTTTTGTCGGAAACTTTACGCCCCAATAGCCCTTCTGATTATTGAAGCGGGGATGAATCTCATCGACCACGAGATTCCCGTACCACATATGATCGGCTTCCATCTTCTCGCCTCTCACGGGCGGATTGAAATCGCCGAAGTATGGATAATCGATCGTCTCGACCGTGAGATCGGAATCATTCACCAGCGTCGCCGCAAACGTGACCACGCCACTATCGAGCCGCGCAGTCGCCGTCAAAGTCAGCGGCACGACGCCTCCGTGTTCGCTCACCGGATTCTTCCAGACAATCTCCACGCGATTGCCCGAGACTTCTTCCACGGAGGCAGCGCGCTGCATCTTCCCCAGCACGAAATTCGCGCGCTGCTTCGGCAATGGAACCAGCAATCGGAACGATGCTCCCAGCTCGGGCCTGCGTTCAACGACCCACTGCGTCGACTTGCGGACCATTCGCGTCAGTGCGCCGGAAGTCTTGTCGAACGCGACGAGCAACTGGTCGTCCTCGAGGACAACTTCATTTGTCGCCGCTTCTGTGGCCCCATTTGCCTGCGCGTACAAGAGAGCTCCGTCCGCCATCGCGCCGGCCGCACCCAAACCCGCCAACTTGCTGAAAGTTCTCCTGTCCATTGCTTCCCTTTCTCCACGCTTCGCGACAGCGTTTCAATCAGCCCAAATCAAACAGAGCAAATCAAACAATTCGCCGGTCTACTTTGATCGGCTGCAGCCGCCACGCAAACTCTCTCGATCATGCAATCTCGATCAACCACTTGCCGCTGTCGGTCGGGGCAGCGGAAACAAGCAGTACACGATAGAGAACCTTGCCCCAGCGATCCAGCAGCCACTCATCGGTCACATCGATCTTTTCGATCTTTGGCGCGATCAGCGAGTCGTCATAACTGAGATTCACGTCACGCGCCGCGCCCCCTGCAGCGGAAAAGACGATCTTGCCCTTTCCACTCTGCGCGGGAATTCGCGGCGTCATGAATGAAAGCTGAACCGGCACTTTCTTCTGCAATTGAAAATCCTCGTTCAGATGAATCCGGTCCGACTGGCGATCGAGGATCAGCTCGCGCTTCCAGCGAACGATTCCCGCATCTGCCGGATACGCCGTCGCCAGATTCATCGAGACGGAGGCGCGGGAATCATCGGCAGAATAATGGAGATCGCTCGCGCGATACTGCGGGCCATCGCCGCTCTGCATCACGCCGCCGATGGTCGGGAGGTTGTGATACTCCGACTGCACCGAAAATTTGTAGCGCGGCGCGGAGTAAGCCTCTGGACCAATGTCGACGAAGACCGGATCACCATCGTGGAAAACAATAAAACTGCCCGAGTCATTATGGCCATGCGCACGCTGGTTGGGAGCGGCCTGCATGGCGAGATAGAAACCCTCTGCGGCGCCTTCTTTGATCCTGGAGGTCATCAGCCCCAGGTCCGGATACCACGAATCGCGCACCAGCGCATCTTTCTTTTGTGCGGCGCTCGCCTTCGCCGAGGCAAGAAGATTGGGAAACGCCCTCACCAGATGTCCCTGTCCATCAGACAGCACCCCGTTGCGAACCGCGTCTGCAGAGACATTGAACGCGCCAAACGCCCGAAGCACTTCGTCGTCGATCCCACTCCCGATCCGGTAGACAAACTGCCCACACTCGTTCATCTTCGGCGGCGCATCGCCGTAGTTGACGTACCACGGCCCACCGATGTGAACGTCGGCGATATAGCGGCACATTTTCCGCACAAACGGGTTGGTGAGAGGATTGCCTGCGCCGTCAGTTGCCGAAGTCAGCAGCGCGGAGCAGTCATAGGTTGAGCCAGGCGAAACGTTCCAGTAACCTGGTCCTTCCGCGCAGCCGGCGTCCGGCGAATAGTCGTCGATATACTGGTCCACGCTGCGGCAGATCTTGATGATGGCGGCCTTGCGCCGGTCGGGATCAGGCTCCAGCAGCAGTGCGGCAGTGAGCCAGTTCGAGTCAATCCAGGGTGTCCAGTTTCCCAGGTGATGTTTCTGCCCTTCGAAGTCATTGAACATCCAAAAGAAATCTTCGCGCGCGAATGCAGGATCGAGAATGCGCCGCTTCACTTCGAATCCGATGCGCCGTGTGATCATGGGGTTCAAACCGTCGAGCTGTGCGCCGAGCAGATAATGAACCCACGACATCGTCGCTCCCGTGTCGGCGGCAAAGAGATCGACGATCGGCTCTTCAGCATCGGGCAAGCCGGAGCCCGGGTGGTTTCGCTGCAGTGAAAGATGCGCGGGAAGGCCCCAGAAGGTCTCTTCGCATACCAGCCACACACCATTTAGGATGTCGTCGAGAAAGCGTCCTTTGCCTTCGACGCACTCACCCAGGACGAGATCTGTCAGCCGATTGCGCCGTCTGAAGTAGTAGCCCTCGAAATGTTGCCGATTTCCGATGCGCTTGTACTCGAGAAAAACAGTAGCCGGAAAAGATTCCCATTCCAAGCCTTTGGCCTTTTCCGCACGCGCCAGAATTGCTTCCTTGATCTCCTGGGGCACCTGCCACGCATCGCGTTCCGCTGCCTTTGGATACGGATGCCACTCCGAGGCAGAGATCAGTGACCGCGACAACACCGCTCGCGTAAAGGTGGAAGAGAACAGATTCTTCGGCTTCTCGGGCAGTCCGTCCGGCGTCGCGGCTGTCTGCGCAGTCATCGCGAAAGCTCGCGCGGTCATTGCGAAAGGCAAATGCACGCTGCCGAGCAGAGCCACCGCGCCCGCTATCATCTCTCTCCGATTGATTGCCGTCGTTTCGATTGCGTGATCCTTTCCTATGGTGCCGGTCGTTGGGTGCGGGGAATTCGTTTCGAGAGAGACACTGCATTCTCACGGGAAAGACGTCGCGCGGAAATCGCTGTGCCAGGTGGTCTGGGATTGACGCAGCGGAACAGCGAGCAGAGCGTAGAAGTCGTCGACCAGGTAGCCCTCGCCGCCCATGGGAGTACCGTCCCACCTGCGCCAGTCATAAGAGTTGCCGTTCGCGCCGCGTCCTTCAAAGCCTTGCCGATCGTATCCGTCGAGCATGGCGAAAAGAATCCTGTCAGCTTCCGCTTTGCGGCCCAGATCGTAGAGCGCCGCGAGCGTAAAGAAGGCAAAGCAGCCGGTAGCTCCGCCGTTCTCGTAATTCTGGAAGCCGTCGGAGTTGTCGGCCAGCACGCCGCCGCCGAAACGGGCATTGGGTGCCTTGTGCACGTAATCGTTCAGGGCAACGGTGATCAGATTGCCGGGCAATCCCATGCTGAATTTGTCGTAACCAACTTCTTTCATCTTGGCGAGCAGCTTGTCCATGATGGCATTGGCTTGCGGCTTGGCCACCAGCCCGTAGTGAATGGCGATGCCATTGACCCACAGGAAATAGTAGTCATGGAGTTTGCCATCGGCGCTGCGCCAGCCGCCGAGAACGCCGGTCTCGGGATCGAAGAAACGCTCGTAGTATGCGCGGCGCAGCCGTTCCGCGGCGGCCTGATAACGCGCTGCATCGGCGGAGTTGCGAAGCTTGCCTGCCATCATGGCCAGGTCTCGAAGTGCGCGAAAGGCAAGCGCGTTCCCGTAGGCATCTTCATGCCCGAAGCCGATGGTGTCCCACCAATTCGACGGCCTGACCATGGGAAAACCGTTCGGCCAGATGCCGGAGTTGCCGCTGACGCTGTATTTGAACAGGCCATTCCCGTCGGTATCGGTCGCCAACATGGATTCGGCCCAGCCTCGGATGCCGTGATAGTTTGCGGCGAGCCACTCATCGTTATCCCCTGCGCGCACGCAATCGGCCGCGGCGATCAGCAGAGAGGGGAACGTATCCGAAGACGGCGTTGGAAAGTTGCCTGGTATTGGCAGGCCGTACGCCATCCCCCCGGCGAGGATTCGATCGAGGGTCATGCGCACCAAATCGAGAGCCTTCAGACCGTCGGCCAGCGGTGGCGTCAATGCTGCGACATCGCCGAATTCGTAGTAGCAGAAAGCGCAGGACGTGCTGGCAGTATTGTTGGCCAGCGCAGGGTACGCTGGATTGACCTGGAGGCTGTTCAACCAGTTGCGGCGAAACGCATCGAAGCGAACATCATCGGCGATGCCGGGCAGATCTGGATAGATCGCTGTTACATCCAGCGTGTAGACCACACGCTTGTGCTCGAATGTCGCTCCGGGAAGCATGAGTGTCGCACTGGGTTGGTTCCGGTTGGACTGATAAGTGAGCCCAAGATCCGGAATATTGGCGGTGAGACGAATTGAACCCTGGCCCGGAAAGTGCATGAGCACAGGAACTGCCAGCAGGTTATTCTTCCTGAAGACGCCAAGCACTGTGCTGTGAACCTGGGGCAGACTGAATCGAAAGATCATGGGAACGGGATCGAGGCCCGGCGACCATTGCGATGTGAGGACGATTCTCTTGCTGGTGAACTCGACCGTCCATTCCGGCACAGCATCCTTATCCGCGACATTTGAATGGTATTCAACGCGAAGAGTTTCGCCGGATGTGAAGCTCGACGCCTTAAAGCCCGAACTCGAACTCTTAGCGTCGACGATGTTGGCGGCGCGCCGGCCTTTTCCCAGCCCATCGATGCTCAACGACGTAAATTCGGGTGCATCCCCGGACAACTGCGCCCAGATGCTATCCGATGTGAAGCGAAGCGCACTGGCGCCGATTGGGGCCGGATCGTCTGCCAGAGCCGCGTCTTCGAAAAGCGACGCTAAGAACATCCACGTTGCTGCGCTGGCGGTTGCCGACTTCAGAAAATCTCTACGTAAAACCATTCTCCCCGCTCTTCTACCTGTTCTTCGATTCTGAAGTCTCGGAAGGCATCCCAGACGCGACCGATAGGACACAAAAATCAGGGGCTGTTCTCATCCCGCCACTACGTTGTTGCGCAGAATGTTGTTTTTCGCGGTCACGCTCACGTTCGGATCCATCCAGGTTTCCTGCGCGATTCCGGCTCCGCCACTGCCCTCGAGCAGGCAGCCTTCCACCGTCACCTGTTTGCTCTCAGCGATCATCACGCCGTCGAGCGCGTTGCGCGTGACCTCGCAATCGTCGATTGTTACATCGCTGCCGAAGATCACCGCTATTCCGTGGCCCCACATCGAATCGGCGAATCGCGACCCTTGAATCGACACGCGCGACATGTGATTCATCTTCAGGTTGTCATTCTTTCCGGGTCCCGGCGGCACCATTCCACCGCTTCCCGAAAAATCGCAATTCACGATGTCGACTTGCTCTGCGCCGAAAAACTCCACCGCATTGTAGGTGCAATTGCGAACTGTGACGTGCTCGAACCTTAGGTTTCGCTGCATGGCTTTTCCGTCGCCCTGAAAAACGATTCCTGCACGAATCGGGCCGTGTGCCACGCGACGGCGCCCTACATCGGAGTTCGGATCGCGCGATGCCGCCGGCGTATCTCCGCCCTCAATGACAAAGTCGCGCAGCACAATGTCATGCATATCGGGGTCGGCGTTCACTATCGCCGCCTCACCGCCGGCTTTCGCTGGGTCGCGGAACAATTCGCAGTCAATGCCTGTTCCCGCAATCGTCACACCGCTGGGCAGCCTGAGTGTAGCCGGCAAAACATGCAGACCCGACGCGAGGCTCAGTGTTCCGCCGCCATTCGCTTTGAGCTTGTCCAGCGCGTCCTGGATCGACTCACCCGGCGCAACGGTGATCGCCGCTCCCGCAGGCGCGCCCGTGGGCTTTGCCTGTGCCCCCGCGTCTGACGCAATTGTTGAAGGTGCCGGAGCCGGCTTCAGCTTTTCCGGCGGTTTACCCTCGTTACCGCGAAACATAACCGCCAGACTGTGTGAACGTAGAACTTTTTGCGCGGCCTTTTCCGTGTACGGCATCGCGATGTGCTTGTCATATTGGTAGTGCTGCAGAATGACGTGATAGGTATCGCTCAGTTTTCCGCGCGACCCCTCTCCGATGACGCCGTATGCCGGCACATTCTCGCCCAGGTTGTAACGCGCGGTGTACTCGAAGCCGAGCGCCAGCCGGTTGTCTGCTTCACCAAATAGATCCACGCCCTGGTTCCACGCCACCACGCACGTGTTTGCCATGTAGCTGAGTCCAAGCTGCGTGTGGCCCTGGTCCCGGCAGGTTTCTTCGCACTGCCCGCTCGGGTAAACGTAATGCGTGATGCCGCTGGTCACCGGCCCGAGGCGAAAGTGTTCGTACACCGACGCCATCAAGTCGCGATCCTCGCAGTAGACGCCGATTGCGAGCAGCGTGTACATGATGGCTGCGTCCCAGTTGCCGTTCGCTTCGGGATAATACATGCGCAGCAGCGGCACATACACCGCGAGCAGCATGCGCTTGAACTGCTCCTGCGAGCGCGCGCTCCATTTCGGATACGTGGCACGCAGAATCTCCGCTGCGTTGCAGAACTCGCCGCCGGTCCAACCGGCCAGCAGCATCGCGTCGTTTTCGAAGAAATCTGCCAGCGTACCGGACCACGCGTCGAAGATCTCGATTGCCTTTTGTGCGTGCGCCTCGTTGCCGGTCATATACCACTGCATCACGTGATTGTTTGCGGCGTCCGCGCTCTCGCTCAGCTCGCGGCCGCCCTTTTCTCCCGCCGCGTACGCGCCGCGAATCACATGAACGAAGGGCGTTGGCTTGTAGTCAAGCGACGCAATGGGGCTGGCAAGCCAGATCTCCCATGACGACTTCCAGGGCTCTTCCCCGGCGTCGATCTTCGCCTTCGCGAACTCCAGGTCGGCCCGCGTCTGCAGAATGCCGGGATGCACAATCGGCCGGTGAGCGTCTTTCGCTCGAGACGGCTGATCGTTGCGCGCGGTAGTCGCCTGCGCAGCCGATATTTCGCTTGGCGTCGAAAGTGCCGCTGCCGCAAGACTCGCGCTTGATTGCAAAAGAAACGTGCGCCTTTTCATCTTTGTGAAAACAATCCCTTCGTTCGGCCTGTTGTGTGGTTCCCGTCAACTTGCGTGCTTCCCGTTGGCCGGAAGCCAAGTCCTTCATTGCGTCACAAAATGCGCAGTCCGGCCGTGCTGCACTTCGCGCCACACAAATCCGTTTTTCTCCGGCATGCGCACCTTCAAATCATCGAATTGTTCGCCAGCAGCAAGCGTCAGCGTAAACTCGGCGCCGCTGCCGGTTTTCTGATACAGAATCATTGCCCGGACAACGCCGCGCTTCGTCCAGATTGGCCAGTTCTCGGCCTCAACGCCGGTCCAGCCTTCAGGAAGCCGGGGAATGATGTCGATTTCGTCGCGCGAATGATCGTCAACGCCCAGCATCAAGCGCGAAATCTTCAGCGGCTCCGATACGTTCACCAGATTCAGCGCGCCGCATCCCTCTTCGAGAGGAATCTTCCCCACCGCATCCGGCGAATACGTGCGCTCGTAAAAATAATACGGAGAGTCGCGATGCAATTTGTACTCGGGCACCGGCTGATAGGTCGCGTTCACCAGCCAGGAGAGCGCCTTGCCGGCCATGGCCATGTTGTCGGTCAGCAGCATGGTCTGGATCGCATATCCCTGACCATACGAAGGGCTCGAAAGCAGGCCTCCCGCGAGCAAGTCGAATTGTGTCCAAATACCGTAGCGATCGAATTCCATTTTACGCAGCGGCGTGTTGTAGAGCTGCTCGAATGTCTTTTGGCTGTGCGCGAAATCAGTTGCCCACGACGAAGCCAGCGGCTGAAAACCCAGCACATCGGCATACATCGATGCGACACCGTCGATCGATCCGATTCCTTTGTTCCCTTTCGCGTTCAGGATGTTCGGGTCGGGCTTCATCGTCTTGGTGTCGATGCACCAGATCCAGGCCCCGTTCTCGTCGACCAGATATTTTTCCATCGCAGAGGTTACGCCCGCCGCCAGCTTGCGCCACTCGTCGGCCCGCGCTGCTTCGCCCGCCTGATCTGCCATCCCGGCCGCAGCCAAAAGAGCGAGCCGCACCAGATTGTTTTGCGCCACGTTGTAGCAGAGGCCGTCTACGCCCAGCCCACAGCCGAATTCACCGCTGCCCGCGATGAGCGGCTTCGATTGCAATTGAAACTTGATGCCGTTCAGCGGTGAGGCATCTCCCAACAAAAAATGCTGAATGTCTTTTCTCGTAGGATTTCCGTCAGGCAATCGCTCCCACAACAGCACCATGCCAATGACGATGGACGTGGTGCCATCCATCTCCGCGCCCACTCCGGGCTGCGATCCCTTGAAGTATTCAGGGAACGAGTAAAAGCCGTTCTGGTCCTTTTCCACCAGATGCATCAGGCACTCGGCAAGCAGCGACGCATGCTCGAGATAGCCGCGCATCACCAGCTCTCGCATGAATGTGCCGCCATCGCGCGACCACATCGTACCCGCCCACGGAAAACCCGGCAGAGACGCGCTCACGAATCCGGCGGGAAAGCCATCCCGCGCTTGCGCATAGAAGTTTTTATCGAGAACACCTTGAAACGATGCGTCCAGTTCCCGCGTAAAGCGATCCGCTTCTCGCGATCCAAAGAATCGCAGCGTTGCCGGCGGATCATTTTCTGCCTGAATCGCCGGAACGGAACTGCTCACGTCTTCCGCACGCGGCGCGGCCGATATCAGCACGAGCATCGTGATTCCCACCCAGATTTTCGACGACCCGTTCAACGCTTTCCTTTCGACGCACTGCAACCGCGCCCGGCTGGATCGTTATCGCAGAATTGTATTGCCCTCGTTCGAGCCACGATCACGCTTCCCGCAGAGCGGACGGCGAGGGCGGAGGCCACGCGCTTTCTGACGACGGAGGATAAGACTGGCGGCCTTGCGGCGCGGCATTCTCTCTTTGCTGCGGCCGCAGATACTCGACCATCTGGTTCCTCAGCAAGAGTGTCTCCGACATATTATCGGTTCGATCGCATCCCCACCACGAGTCCCGCAGGTAGGCGATCGCCACGAATCCTCTGTACTTGTGATCGTAGAGGCGCTTGACCATGCCGGCAAAATCGACCTGGTTCTTTTCGACCGGGACCTGCAGCCGCCGCCGCGCCGCCCCGCGCGCCTGAAGATGCGACGCAAAGGGCAGCAAGGCGTGCACGTCGCGGGCGCCGATCTTCTGCGCCACAAAGTGTGCGTAGTCGAGCGTCAAGGTCAATCCCGGAATTGCGTCGAGAAATGAATGAACGCTGGCAACGCTCGCGCACACGGAGTCGATATGCGGCTTCATCGCGTAGCGAATTCCGGTGCCGCTGGCGATATGATGACGCCAACCAACCTCTTCAATGGCGAGCTCGAAGCTTTCCTTCTCGTCCACGTCTTTGAACGATCCGCCGGGAAGACCCGTGAGGTGCGGGCATTCAAGCTCGGTGCACAATTCAAGCGCCAGCAGAAAGGTCTTGCGATTCCGCGAGCGCACGATCGCGCTCGAAACATTGTCCGAGGAGTCTTTGACGTTCAAGCCCGTCTGGAGAGAAACATCGGAGACGCGCAGCCCGGCATGGATGAGATCCCGCTTCAGTTGCCGCGCAAATTTCCTGGGCCGCGCGATTAACTGGCCCGGCTTCAAACCATCGCTGTGCTCAAAAACGCCCAGGTCAACAAAGTCGAAGCCTAGCATCCGGACCAAGGCGAATCTCTGCTCCCGCGGGAGCAACGGAAATGCGTAGTCCGCGCAGGAGAGAGAGATCATCGCATAGGCTCGAGACACATAAGTTGAGTTCCCGCAAGATGAGCAGCTAGAACTTACAATTTTTCTTTCAGAAAGTTGAGTGAAAAATGCGGCTCCCGGAGAATCTGCCGGGAGCCGCGGTCTTCGTTCGCTATTTAGAAGTTAAGGCGCAGCGTGAGCTGTATCTGCCGGCCGGCGTTGTTCGACGTAGCGCCGGAAGCGCCGCCCGGCCAATACTCCTCAACACCGCTGGTTGTGTTGGGATTGTTAAAGCCCTGGTGGTTCAGGAAGTTGAACGCGTCCACATTCAACCGAAGGTTGGTCCTTTCCGTGACGGGGAAGACCTTGAAGAGCGACAAGTCGCTCTCCCAGTTCTTCGGTCCCACAATGTAGGTGTGCGCGTAGCGATTGGTGTTGGTTGAGGAGCCGTAGGGTACCGATGAAACGGTACTGCCATTGGCCAGGTTCATCGTAACGTCGTTCGTGTTGTAGTACGGGGTTCCGTAGACGGTATCGATCGGCTGCTCGTACGGAGTGTAGCCGGTTGGAAGGCCGTAGATGCATTCGAGAGCCCCGCCCGCGCCGTATTTCACGCCATTGGCGACGGTGCACTGTCCGCTGCTGGCATTGGCGGTGGGAGCAACATACCCGTTAAACCACATGTACTCGGGATAGCAATTGCCGCTGGTGCAGTCCGTAATCGGCAGCTTGTGCTTATAAATCTGGATCGGACTCGTCTGGCCCCAGTTTGCGCTAGCGACGTTGAAGATACCACCGACCATGTGGCCCACACCGGAGATTTGATAGCCGCCGACCAACTCATCCACAAAACGATTCGACTTACCCAGGAACCGCTTGCCGGTTCCAAAAGGCAAATCAAAGATGTAGTTGAACACAATGTGCTGTGGCGGAAAACCGCTGTCGAGCTGGTAAGCTTCAAATCTTTCGAGCGCGTGGTAATCGGCGTAGGACGCGACGCCGGCCGGGCGCGCCGGCGGAAGCGGAACGGAAGCCACCGGATAGGCGGATGTAAAACTCCCGACTTCCGGTTGAGCGCCAAGATAATCCTGGGCGGTAGTGACTGTACTGTCGCGGGAGCCGTTTTCGCCTATACGGAATGCCCGGTTGTAGTCATAGAAAATCTGAAAGGCGTACCCATGATGGAAGAGCTTCTCCCACTGGACCTGCAGCTCGTTATCGTTCGACCAGCCGTTATGTTCATCATAGGAGAAGTTGCCATAAACGGAGTTGTTGTAAGGTTGCAGCGCGGTGGCCGCATAGGTATTTTGCTGCGGAGTGCCGATCACGCTTGCACCGCCCGTCGGCGGAGTCGTACCCGTGTTCATCTCCCAGACAAAGGTGCTGACGGGGGCATTGGGATTGTAGTCGTGATCGAGGTAAGAACCATGCGTCCATATCCAGCTAACCCGGAGGGCCGAATTCCACTTGAGCGGTTGTTCCAGTGTGGTGCCGACCTCGGTCATCTGACTTGGCTTAGCGTCAGGACTCATATATCCCGGACTCAGCGGTGCAACGCCCGGCAGAATCGCGGTAATGGTTGATGTGTTGACCATATTCGCCGCATTCGCGCCCATCACAATCCAGTTGGGATTGGCTGAGTTGCCGACCTCGCGCAGCGGATAGTTCTGAAGGCCATCGGGCGATTGGTTCGCGGCGTTATAGTTTTGCGTGTAGCTATACGCAAAAGGCAACCCGATCGGTCCGGGGTTCGCGTTACGCGTGGGAACCGGAATAATGTACCGGCCGTAAGCGCCGCGCAGCACCGTGCCCGCTTTGTTGCCAAAGGGCTGCCATGCCAGGCCCACACGCGGGCTAATTTCGAGGTCGGCGCCATAGTACAGCGTGCTGGGAAGGCCAGCCTGCGAAGGGGTTTCAAACTTGACGCCAATGTTCTCCATGTTGGTGATGATCGCCTGAGTCGTCCATCCCTCCGAGATGAGGTTGGAGATAGGGGCGCCGAGAACAATCGCCTGGTTTTTGAGGTCGAAGGTGTCGATCACGTTGCCCCGGGTCGTCCTGGCCGGATGAGCCTCATAGCGAAGACCGAGATTGACGGTGAGGTTTCTGCTCAGATGCCAGTCGTCCTGGATGTAGGCGTCGTACTCCTTGTCGACGAACCAGGTGGGAGGATCCTGCAACTGCACTGACGCCGAAACAATATTTCCGAGATACAGGCCGGCATCGCCCAATCCGGTGTTGGACCAGGCGCCGGGACTTGCGGTGCCGGTCGAGGGGTTATACAGGGCGGTGGTCGTGGTGGAGAAAGTATCGGTATCCGCGTTGCGGCTGTTGAGGTAATAGAACCGATCGTGACGGTAACGGCCGCCGAATTTTAGCTGGTGTTTTCCGAGGGTCTTGCTCAGATTCTCGTCAATCTGCGAGATGATCTGGTTCTCCTGGTACTGGTACATCGTGCCGCCGTACGGCGCGGTCGTGAGGCCGGTGATATTCGGGAAGCCGGTTTCTCCGAAGTTGTTCGGCACCCCGAGCATCTTGTCATAGTCGAGATTCGGGTCGCCTCCACCGCCCACGTACTGCATGGACCACTGTTGGCTCAACAGGGTTTCCGCGAAAAACGTTGGCGAAAAAACGTGCGTGTACCCGAGCGCACCAGAGAAGTTGCCGACCGGTTCGAGCTGGTAACCATTGGCGCCGGCGGGAAACCCATTGGCAGCGAGCGTAGCTGGCTGGTCGCCTCCATAATTGCGCAATGACCGGTTGGTCTCAATATTCTCGCCGTAGCGCAGGTAGACCTTATTGCTTTCATTGAAGCTGTGATCGAGGCGGAAGGTGATCGTAGGTATGACGACATAGCCGTCGTCGGGCGAGCTAAGATTGGGCAACACGATCGGATCGTTTGTATTGTTGGGCTGCGGCGTGATCGCATAGACCAGCTTGGCGCCCGGAGACTCCAGGGCAGGGTTGATGGTGTTCAGATTGCCTTGATAGTTGTACTGGGTGCGGCACCATGTGCTGTTGGCATTGGCGCCGGTGACGCTGGGCGGCGGCGGGCAGGCGGCGCTGGGCGCCGTCGTAGACGGATCGTAAATCGCCTGCTGTACTCCTCCGCTCACTAAATTCTGAAAGTTGCCGGCCCTCTCCGCCATGGTAGGCACTGCATTCGTTTGTGTTGTATCGGAGGCCAACGAATAGCGCTCGTAGGCAAAAAACCAGAAGCTCTTGTCCTTGCCGTGGTATATGTGCGGCAGAATGATGGGGCCGCCGGCGGACGCGCCAAATTCGTTGCGGATATATTGCGGCTGCTTGTAGGTGCTGAGATCGTTTCTGGTCCTGGCGACGCCAAAATAATTGTTCACCGCGGTCTCAAACGCCGAACCGTGCAACTGATTGGTTCCGGACTTGGTAGTGATGATCCCCGTGCCGGGCGTCGCGTACTGGGCCGGTGCGTCAATCAGATTGAAAGTGACCTCCTGGATCGCATCCGCGTCCGGAAGGAAGGCGCCGAACGCGTTGTTCTGGCCGCCAAAATTGTCGTTGTCCAGGGACACGCCGTCCGCAACGTACTCGAACCCCTGAGGCTCCATACCTACGTCGTCGTCGCCGCCCTCGAGGCCCGGCACCGTGTTCGCGGCCAGCGTGAGCAGGGCTCGCCCATTCATGGGAAGCTGGCTGATTCTCTGGTTTTCCAGCGTGGAGGAGATGGTTCCGTTGGTTGTGTCGGTGAGCTGGACCACGTCGGCCGTGACGCTGACCTGCTGGGTCACCGCTCCGGGAGTCAACCTCGGATTGATCACCGCAGTCTGGCTCACCAGCAATTCCAGGGTCTGCGTGTTGGTCTTCATGTTCGGCGCCGTGAACGAAACGACATAGGTGCCGCTGAAGAGGCCCGGCACCTGGTAAAAGCCCACGTCGTTCGTCTTGGTATCGGCGGTTACGCCGGTCGCCTGGTTCACCACGTGAATCGAAGCTCCCGGCATTACCGCTCCCGAGGGATCGGTTACCGTTCCCTGGATCGATCCGGCGCCGCTCTGCGCCATTGCGCCGGCGCATGCCAGCGCCAGGCACCCGATGGCCCCGAGAATTTGGATCGCGGCACCGGAAACCCCGCAAGCATATTTCACTGCGCTGACGATTCTGTTTTCACGGGCCTCGCTCTTCGATTTCCAGAGCATGGCTGGGCGCTTCTTTCCTTGAAACAACTGCAACGCTTGCATAGTGCCTCCTGAGTGGATGATTCTGCTGCTCTTCTTGCTGCTCTCTTGGTTGATGTCTCCGGCGTCGCCGGCCGTTCGCTCTGTTCTTTTCCGAGACCGGTATCTCACTGCGTCTAACCCTGGCGTAGATGTTCGCATTATGAGTCTTCAATCCCAATGAGGAATAAGTTCAGAAACTCGCGAGAGCCGGTGATTCTGGCGCTCAAGTCTGGTCTGCCACAATGACGAGCAAGAATCCTTCCTGCAAATAACAACAATCAAGTCAATTCGCGGGTCAATTCACGGTGGGGCCCACAGTGGGGTGGTCAATAAGATACTTATTTAGCAATGGCTTGCATCCGGTTTCCCTCCTGGGCGAACCATGATTATAAGCATGTCTACCCCCATCCGGAGGAGCACTTTATGGAGCTCCGTTTAATCGATGCGACAGGGTCAGACTCCATTGGCTACAATAGGCGTGCTTTGCGGCGCGGAAACTCCGCCGGACCGAGGAGATCTTCTTAGAAGATCCAACCTATAATTCTCAAGGGCGGACTGAGTTCAAACTGCAGGGTTCGCGGGCTAGGACGGGCCAAATCAAGGGCGGGCTAAAGCACGATCTGGATAGATGCCGGATCGAAAATATGGGGATTGCCGATGGCGGGTTCGTCACTACAGGTAAGTCAGCTGCCCGATCAGCACGCTTGCTGGTCGCTGCTTGAGCGCGTAGCCGCCAGCCCGCAGCTCAAACGGGCGGCGCGACTTCAGGAACTGCTTTTCTTCCTCGGAAAGCGTTCTCTCAAAGAGGGCACGGAAACCGTTCACGAGCAGCAGATCGGCATCGAGGTTTTCCGGCGCCCCGCCGGCTACGACACCAGCGCCGACAACATTGTGCGCACCAATGTTAGCGATCTGCGCAAGCGCATCGACTCCTACTTCGAGACGGACGGCGCAGATGAGCCGCTGATCATGGAAATCCCGCGCGGAAGCTATGTACCGATCTTCCGGTACCGTGTTCCCGAGCCGCCGACCGTGGACAGGCCCGCTCCCTTTGAGGTCGCTCCGATCGCTCAACCGGCAGCCTCATCGAACGAAGCCTCCGTAACTTCGCAACCATCGCGCTGGGAAACCGCGGCGAAGATTGCCGCAATCTTCCTCCTCGTGGCGCTTGGCTCCGGCTGCCTCTATTTCTGGCTCCAGTACCGCGAGCTTTATCGGTCCCTCTATGCGTGGCAGTATGAGCCCTCGGTCTCTTCCTTCTGGACAAACCTGTTCGACGCCAGCCCGGATACCGATGTGGTCCTGGCGGATGCCTCCTTCGGATTGCTGCAGGATCTGAACAAGCAATCCTTCCCGTTCGACAACTATCTTGACCGCAGTTATATCAATCAGCTTCAAGGCCAGCATCCCAGCCCGGAGATGCAAGCAATTCTGAGCCGGATCGTGCGATGGAACATGGGCAGCCAGGACGAATTCAAGCTGGCGCAACGCATCGTGTCGCTGGACCCGCTTGGCAAGCGCATTCATCTCTACAACGCGCGCGATTACATGCCCGATCTCACGAATCGGGATAACGTGATCCTCATCGGCGGACGGATCTCGAACCCCTGGGATGATTTGTTCGAGAACCGCATGAATTTCACGGTGCGATTCGATAGCAACGGCGCAATCGCGGTCGTAAATCGGGCGCCCGCCGCGGGCGAGCAGTCCATCTATACCCAGGTGAACTCCGCACAGTACTGCGTCGTCGCGTTTCTGCCCAACCCGGGGCATAATGGAGATGTTTTGCTGATCGAAGGCACGGGCGCCGAAGCCACTGAAGCCGCGGGAAATTTTCTGCTCTCAGAGAACCAACTATCGAGCTTCAAGCGGCTCCTGCGTGCCGAAAAATTTCCCTACTTCGAAGTCCTGCTCAAAGTTGCCTCTGTCCGGGGAACGCCGCTGACGGCGGCGATCGAAGCGTATCGCTCCTATCCGAACTTGCACTGACGCCGCCTGCCGTGGGAATGCACCGTTGCGTGGCACGCACGCTCTTCAAGCGGCTCCGACCCACACGAAGCAACCAAAAGGGGTGGATGCTGATCTGCAACATCCACCCCTTTTAATTAAGTAAGACTACGCTGCCCGAAGCGCCTCGCGGTTCACGCTCTGCGCGATCTTCGTCAGTTTGCTGTCGGCGGATTTCTCCTCTTCCAGCGTTTCCTCCAGGAGACTCGCGATTTTGTTCTGCCCTAAAATCTGGGCGTAAGTACGAACCGCTCCGTATCCGGCCATTTCGTGGTGCTCGACACGCTGCGCTGCCGAGATCAGCGCATCGCGCCAGCCGGCAAACAACGAAATCTCGCCTTCTTATATAGCAAGAAAGTAATCAGCCTTGCTGGTCGAATAACAACTTTCGTCCATCTCCGTCCAATAACGGTGAAGCGGCTGTGCGGTCCTGAGCCACGCGCCGAGCTAGTCCCCGAGCAAATCCCGTGCTCGATCCGAATGATCTGGAGGCGCAGCATGCGAATCAACACGAAAATCTGGAATGCCCAGCCCTTACGCCGGCGGCCACTGGCTCGCATAGCTGCCGCCGTTGCGGTTCTTGGGTTCAGCTTGCCGGCGATGGCCTATCTGGGCGGCAACGCCACTTCAATTCAGGCGGACACGGCCCACATGGCCGCCAGTGTCAACCAGAGCGGCGGCAGTAATTACGAGGTGCATCAGCTTCAGTCGCCCACCGGCACCGTAGTGAATGAATATCTTTCTTCGTCGGGAACGGTCTTTGCCGTCACCTGGCACGGGCCGTTCCTCCCCGACATGCAGCAAATTCTCGGTGGGTATTTTCAACAGTACTCCGCAGCGCTGTCGTCGCAGCCAAAGCAGTATGGGCACCGTCCGCTCAACGTCAAGCAGCCGGAGCTCGTTGTGCAGACGAGCGGTCACATGCGCGCTCACTGGGGGCGCGTCTATGTGCCGGCCCTGTTACCTGCGGGCGTAAGTGCCGACCAGCTTCAATAACGATCAGCTCCAATAATGAGCCGGTCCAATAACAATCCGGTCCAATAACTTATAAGCGGGAGTCGTCTTTGCGAAACTACATTGTCTCTATTTTGGTGGCCGGCACACTGCTCGTTGCCGGCTGCGGCGGCGTGAGCACCACGAGTTCCACATCCAGCACCACCACCAGCAGCGCGGGATCGTCCACTGCGAATGTGATGGCCATCTCCGTGAACGGCGGCCCGACTGCCGGTCAGCTTGACGGCGGAATCTATCCCAACGGAGCGTTCGCCAGCGCCACCATCTGTGTCCCCGGCAGCACCTCGAGTTGCGTTACGGTGAATGGCCTGCTTGTCGATACCGGATCGACTGGCCTGAGAGTGCTCCAGTCTGCCATCTCGTCACTGAATCTGCCTGGCGTGAACGCATCGAACGGCTCCGCAGCTTACGATTGTGTCTCCTTTGTGGATGACTCGTATATGTGGGGTCCAGTGGAGAGCGCCGACGTCACGCTCGGCGGGGAAAAAGCGAGCAGTCTCCCTCTTCAAGTGATCAGCACGAGCGCCAATGTGCCCTCCAGCTGTTCGAACGGGAGCAGCCTGAATGAGAACACGCTGAATACACTCGGCGCCAACGGCATATTGGGCGTGGGCAGCGAGCCAACGGATTGCTATTACGAAGGCGCAAGCGTCTGCAGTCCCACTTATGGCCTAAGCAGCGCGCCTTACCCCGCGTACTACACCTGCTCCGGCACCAGCTGCAGCCCGGCATTTATCGCCACAAGCGAGCAGGTCACCAATCCGGTCGTAAAGTTCCCAACCGATAATAACGGCGTCATTGTGGAATTGCCTGCCGTGTCAGGCAGTGCTGCCAGCCTTTCCGGTTCACTCATATTCGGCATCGGCACCGAATCGAACAATGCGCTTCCCAGCAGCGCCACGGTCTTCACGATGACGTGCGACGAATTCGGCACCACGTTTGAAGGACACACCTACGGAATTACCAACGCCACGACCTGCGCGGGAGAGGGCAGCTTTATTGACAGCGGCAGCAACGGCCTCTTTTTCCCGAATGTCGCCAATCTACCCACCTGCCCCACGGAAACGGCAGCGGGCGACCTGTCCTCGTTCTATTGCCCCGCGTCGACGGAAAGTCTCACTGCCACGCAGCTCGGAGCCAGTGGCACTTCGAAGAACGTCAGCTTCAGCGTCCAGAACGCAGAATCCTTGTTTACCAATAGCAGTACGGAAGCAGATGCAGCCTTTAGCGGCCTCGACGGCACCAATCCATCGGGGGTCGGCTTTGACTGGGGCCTGCCATTTTTCTACGGTATCAACTTATATAGTTCGATTGATGGACAGAGTGTTCCCAGCGGTGCACCGGCGGCTCCCTGGTGGGCTTACTAGAGCGTGTTTCATCAACAGCATTTGCGGCGGGCGGAGTTCATGGAACCCGGCTTGTTGCCGGGTCCCACACTTGCCGGGCCGGCTTCTGCACACCGTAATCGCTCTTCAAGTTCCTCGATGGCGCGGCACAGACGTGTAGTGCGGCAACGCGCGCAATCGCTAGCAGCCTCTGAACATTGGCTTGAGACAAATTGGTGTGGCAACGCCCTCAATGGCGCAGAAACTTGCATCTTACCGGCAAGCGTCCGACTGAGCAGCGATCGGCTGCGGATGCCTTGGGGGATCGGACAGTGGAGGAGAACGACGACGCGCAGCGCCAGCGTGGCGCCACGCTGGAAGAGAGGATGGCTACGATCGACCAGCAGCGCGAAGCCCTCTTGCACGAAGTCCGTTCGCCCCTGACGAGTCAGGATCGCAGAGAGGAAGTCTTCGCGTGGCGCCTCAAATTGATGGCGGAGTGGACACTCCTCGAAGAAGAACTCCGCACCCTCCGCGACGATAAAGCCAGTTGAGGGCCCGGATTCCGGCTTTCAGTCGACCGTGCTCCGCCCTCTTCGATTGCGGGCAGATCGGCGGCCAGCAGATCGGCATCGATCGTGGTGAGGTGTTTGCGCGATTCGCGGATAAATTCACCGAGCAGCTCATCGTCTAAAATCACGTCCTCATCCATTGCGACCCCTTATTCAGCTCTTCCGCTAACGTTCAGGCGTGTGGTCAGCCGCATGCTCTGCAGCAGGCGGAATATGTCGGGACAGACGTTCGTCACGCGCACTGTGCCCCCATTGGGGACCACGCTGTTGGCCGCCGCGATCAGCAAGCCCATACCGGTTGAGTCCAGCATGGTGGTGCTCGCCAGGTCGAATACCAGTTCGCGCGCGCCCTTATTCACCATCTCCTTGAGTCCGGCCTGCAGATCCGGAACCAGGACAGCGGTCAAATCGCCGGTCAGCTTTACCGAGCCCTGGCGATCGTGTTGTTCGATAACGAAAGCAGCCATTTCGCGGATTTCCTTTCCCGTTCGGTTTTTCTTTCCGATCCAGAGCGTGACCTGATTTCCGCTGCGATTGAAGCGCACGTGTTCGGCATATAGCGCGTAGAGCATCAGGCCCCGGCCGGAGGGCGCGGTTGTATCCAGTTTTTTTTCGCGCGCCGTTCGCCAGTCAAAGCCCGGACCTTCGTCACTTATCTCCAGCCGGACCCATCTCCGCCGCAGCCAAAGGCGAAGTGAGATGGACTTATCGGCATGGTTCCGATTTCCGTGAATTACCGCGTTGTTCAGGCACTCCCGCGCCAGCAGCTCAACGGCAAAGCAAACCTCGCCGAGATCGTTCGCTTCCAGCAGTTCGCGGATCTTCTGACAGGACAATTCAGTTTCAGCCAGCCGCGAAGGCATCCTCAGAAGCAAATCGGCCGCTTGAGTTTCCCGGGGCGATTTCATCCCTCCACCCCCACCAGCAGCGTGTCGTCGGCGGGCGACAGGCCGGCCATCACGTCGTCCACCACTGCGAGAACATGCTCCTGGAGCGGAAGGTTGCGCCGCGAGATACAGGCTTCGGCCAGACGGCGGAGGCCGTCTTCGTAGGAGCCACCGGTTTCGATCAGCCCGTCGGTACAAAAAAAAATCCGGTCACCGGGCTTCATGGTGAGCTCGGCCACCCCAAAAACCGCGTCGGTGAATGCGCCGACGACATCGCCTTCCTGCCGCAAGATGAGAGCATCGCTTGCGTCCGTGGGAACGGCGATGGCCGGCGGATGACCGGCGTTGACCACCGACAGCTGGCCCGTCCGGCGGTTGAGACGGGAGTAAATGAGAGTAAAAAACGCGCTGGGAGGAAGAATGCGGCAGAGAGAGTTGTTCAGAGCGCGCACGATCTCAATCGGGAGGTTGAGCGGACCGGAGTATTCGCCGGCCAGCGCTTTAAGAGACGCAGTCCACAAGCTGGCTGCCAGATCATGGCCGCTGGCGTCCGCCACTAGATAGTCCACAACGCCTTGACCGACGGGCATCACGTCATAGAAGTCTCCGCCGGCAACAAGCACCTGGCGAAGGGAGACCCGGAAGTGCGCATCCGGAAAGTCCTCCGGGCTGGGCATCAACTCCTGTTGCGCACTGGCCAATCGTTGCACCCGCTCCGCCTGGAGCTCGGCGAGCCGCTCGTAAGCCTGTTTGAGCCGCAGATGAGTGCGCACCCGGGCAACGACTTCCGCCCCGACGATGGGCTTGGTGATGTAGTCCACGCCGCCCGTTTCGAATCCCTTAATCTTCGTCGATAAGTCGTCGTTGGCCGAGATGAAGAGAATCGGAGTGCTAATCGCCAGGCCTGCTTCCTGCAGTGAGCGGCAGACATCGAAGCCGGACCCATCGGGTAAGTTGATGTCCAGCAAAACCAGGTCGGGCTTCTGCTCGCGGATTCCCTGCAAAGCTCCTACCGCGGTGCCCGCGCTCGCGGTGCGGAATCCGGCTCGCTTCAGCAGACCATCCAGCGTGCGAAAAATCGTTAAGTCGTCATCGACGATGAAGACCAGCGGCGAAAGCTTCAGCCCCTGCATGAAAGGGTCTCCTCTTCGATCCTGGATCCTGGACGGTTCGCGGGGCGGATCCGTAGTTCGAGCCGATACCTGAAGCGAAGTCTGGTTCTGTGTTGTTCTTACCGCCCAGGCGACCGTGAGGTCCACAGTTTTCGGCGCGATTCGCACTCGATTCTCTGCCGAGCGCCAAATGCGGGATACTGTGCCCAATGTGGGCTTCGATCGTGTTGAAGAAATTTGCAGTGGTTAGAAGCAATAGATCGCGCCGCTCCGCGCTCTCCGTTTGCAGGGCGCAGACACTCAGGTCAGGTTCTCAATCTCCGATTTGGCCTTCGCATGCGAAAGCCAGCCGCCCAGTTTCACGGCTGTTTTGAAACGCTCGAATTCCTTGTGAGCGTGCGGTAACAGACCGCGGCAGTCGTCCAGCAGGCCGGCTTCCGCGCCCGTTTCCATGGCCATCGCGATCTCCCTCAGGGCCTCTGCCCCCACCGTGGCTGCCGCGCCTTTTAGAGTGTGCGCCTGTAATCGGACGCCGCGTGCATCTTCCTCGTCGAGCCGGGCGCGCAATTGCCGCAGTTGTGCGGGACCATCCTCGAGAAATCCAGTCAGGACGTCGCCCGCAAGTTCACGATCTCCCATGAGGCGCTGCAGAAGGGAGTCCACATCGAAAATCGCCGCGGATTGCCGCGCGTCAATGGCTGGCACTGCCGGTGCAGTCTCCGCGGCGCCGGGAGGTTGAATCGACTTCGATAGCATGGTTTTCCGTCTTTCGCCCTTATTACTCATGGATGGGCATCCAGCCTCTGCCTTACAATCTGCCGGGGCACACAACCCGTAATCCTCCTTATCGGCCTGGCCCAGGATTTCTCCACCGGTAAAATCGCGAATCGAGGTTGCGCAGGCGCAGTCGCGCCTCAAAGTAATCCCACACATTTTTGAGTTGGTTATCTGATTCCAGAGGGGTTGTAAATCTCATCGCCAGCCAGCCGGCGCTGGAGATGAAAACGGCGGTGAGTTCGCCTCTCAAGTGTTGAGAGCAATCGTTCCGTATCTTTCATCTTCTCGAGAACAGGCCCACGCGGCAGATCGCCGGCGGCGTGTTCGCGCTGCCAATTGACCTCATCCTGAACTCCGGCATCTCGAACTGCGTTGTTTCCGGAAGCAAGCGATCGGGAGTGCGCCGGTGACTACAACCGGTCTCATAAATGTCTCGGCGGCCGGTTGCGCAAGTATGGGACCCAAAAACAAGGCGGGTCCCAGGCAGCCGGCTAGTTGATGCAAATGATTTATGAGACCGGTTCTAGTTCATTCTCCGCGCGTGCGCTGAGTTTTCAGTATCGGAATGGACTTTATTCAAGCGGACACTATGTTACCGTATTGTTTACCGCCCCGGCTTCCACATGGTATTTGGCTGGTTCGCGGGCTGTGTCGCCGAACGCTGGTGACCCCCGAATTCAGGTGTGGGCGGCGAAGGGGCGGATGGGAATACAAGTTGCGCTGACCCACCGGACACTTTACCGGTACGAAAAAGAAATATCTCTCGGTCCCCAGGTGATCCAGCTGCGTCCCGCACTGCATTGCCGGACGCCAATCCTCAGCTATTCGCTTGACGTCACTCCCTCTGAGCACATCCTGAACTGGCAACTGGATCCCCACAACAATCGCCTGGCGCGCCTGCTTTTTTCAGGGAAAACGAACGAATTCCTGGTCGAGGTGAACCTCGTCGCGGATCTTTCTCCTTATAACCCATTCGCATTTTTTCTGGAACCGGGATTTGAGGAGTTTCCTTTCGCATACGCGCCGGGGCTGGCCAAAGATCTTGAACCCTATCGATCTGTAGATCCGCCGGGGCCGCTGCTTCATGGGTTTCTCAAGAATTTCATGGGACAGAAGAGCGGAACGGTCGGTCTTCTGCTTGACTTGAATCGAAAGGTGCGGGACGAAATTGGCTATGTTACGCGGCTTGCTCCGGGCGTCCAGAGTTGCGAGGAGACCCTTCAGAAGCGCTCGGGCTCGTGCCGCGATTCCGCATGGCTGCTGGTTCAGAGTCTCCGGAATCTTGGCATCGCGGCTCGGTTTGTTTCAGGTTATCTGATTCAGTTGCAGTCTTCCGATCCGGAGTCGGAAGGCCCCAAAGCGGACTCAGCGGATTTGCACGCCTGGGCAGAAGCGTTCTTGCCGGGCGCGGGCTGGATTGGGATGGATCCGACCTCTGGCCTGCTTGCCAGTGAAGGGCACATCCCGCTTGTGTGCACTCCCACAGCATCGCAAGCCGCGCCGATTGGAGGCACTGCGGAGCCGGCCAAAGTGGAGTTTAGCCACTCGATGGCAATTCGCCGTTTGAATGATCCACGGCGGCGGTCCAGGTCTTTTGCCGGCGAGGACTGGCGGCGCATAAGAGAGGTCGCGCATCGCGTCGACGAAGAACTGAAAGCGCAGGATGTGCGGCTGACGATGGGTGGCGAGCCAACGTACGTCGGCATCGACGACCCTGAGAGCCCCCAATGGAATATCGATGCGGCGGGATCGATGAAGCGAACCCGCGGCCTGGCGCTGATTCAAGCACTCCGTGAGGGAATGGCTTCCGGCGGACTTCTCCATTACGGGCAGGGCAAGTGGTACCCCGGCGAGGCCGTGCCACGGTGGGCGCTGAGCTGCTACTGGCGTGCCGATGGCGTCCCTATCTGGGAAGATGTCGGCCTGATTGCGCGCGAAGATTATGAGTATGGTTTTTCTGCGCCCGATGCTCTCCGGTTCATTGAAGCGCTCACGCGCCGCCTCGAAGTGAGTTCCGAAAACCTGTTGCCCGCCTATAACCCGGAGAGCCAAACGGCGGAGCCGGCCGGCTACATCCTGCCTCTTCGCCGGCGACAGCCGAAAGGACGACTGCGCTGGTCGAGTCAGTTGTGGTTTCCTCGGCCGGAGCGCCTGGTGCTGTCGGCCGGCGATTCACCCATAGGCTTCCGCATTCCCACCGAATCCATGCCCTGGGTCGCGCCAGACGAGATTGAATACGAATTCGATGCCGTGCCCTTCGAACGATGGGTCAAGCTCCCGGCATGCCCGGCACGCCGCATGGACCTCTTCGCGATAGAGCCCGCACCGGATTCGCTGCCTGCCGTCTTGCGTGCGTCCGATTCACTGCCGGAGCTGATCCGGCCATCGCTCTCCGTGCAAGTTCGGGAAGGCCGCCTGCATGTGTTCCTGCCCTATGCGCCCAAGCTTGCGGACTATCTCGACCTGGTGAGCGCGGTCGAAGATACATGCCAGTATCTGAAGATCCCGGTTTGGGTGGAGGGCTATGCCCCTGCGCTGGATCCGCGGCTGCGATCGTTCAGCGTCACTCCGGACCCTGGCGTTCTGGAAGTAAACCTGCCACCCGCGAGCAATTGGGATGAGCTGGAACGGATCAATACTTTGCTCGACGGAGAAGCCCGTCGCAATCGGTTAACGGCTGAAAAATTCGCCTATGACGGCAGCCGTATCGCTACAGGCGGCGGCAACCATATCGTGATCGGTGGGGCGACCCCGATGGACAGTCCCCTTCTGCGCCGCCCCGACCTACTGCGAAGTATGGTGGCGTTCTGGCAGAATCATCCGTCGCTGTCGTACCTGTTTTCCGGCATGTATGTCGGTCCCACAAGCCAGTATCCACGCGTGGACGAAGCGCGCATGGATGCCTTGTATGAGCTAGAGATTGCTTTTCGCAATCTGCCTTCAGGCGATTGTCCTCCCTACGTTATTGATGGATTGTTCCGCAATCTGCTCGTCGACAGTACGGGAAACTCGCATCGCGCGGAATTCTGCGTCGACAAACTCTATCCGCCAGATGGCCTCGGGTTGCAGCTTGGATTACTCGAATTACGCGCCTTCGAAATGGCCCCTCATGTGCAAATGAATCTTTTGCAGATGTTGCTGATTCGCACCCTGGTGAGCATCTTCTGGAAAACACCTTTCGAAGGCAGCCTGATCCGGTGGGGCACCACGCTTCACGACCGCTTTATGCTGCCGGAGTTTGTCAGGCAGGACCTTCGCGAGGTACTCGCCCGGTTGCGGTCGTCCGGGTATAACTTCGAGGATGAGTGGTTTGATTCGCACTTGGAATTTCGCTTTCCGAAGATAGGTGCGATCGCTGCAGACGGAGTCGAACTCGAACTCCGTCAGGCCCTGGAGCCGTGGAACGTGCTCGCGGAAGAAACGCATTCTGGCCGTCCTGCTCGGACAGTGGACTCATCGATGGAGCGAATGCAGGTAAAAGTATCCGGGCTCACAATGGAATCCCGTTATATTGTCGCCTGCAATGGGCGCCGTGTGCCGATTCAACTTACCGGCGAACCCGGCGTAGCGCTAGGCGCAGTGCGGTTTCGTGCGCGGCGATTGTCGGCGTCATTGCACCCGACAGTTCCCGTTCATGCACCCCTTGTCTTCCACCTTATTGACTCCCTGAGGGGCTACTCGATTGGCCAATGTACATACCATGTTGGACCACCCGATGGCCGTTCTTACGCGGCTCGGCCAGTCAACGCTGCAGAAGCGGAAGACCGGCGCATGGAGCGCTTCCAGATGGTAGCGCCCGCGCTCAGCCCGATGGCGGCGCTTGCGGAAGAAATCAACCCGCTGTTCCCGATGACCCTTGATCTGCGCGTGCCGCCGCCCGGACAGAAGACCAGGATCGGCACACAGGGGCTCGTGTCATGACAGTGGATCTTTACCAGACCCCGCTACGGTACGGGCGCGCCTATGACGAGTTATCGGCCGATGGAGTGACACCTCGCGCTCACTGGGCGCGCATCATGAAGTCCTTCCGGGCGATCGGCTCAGAGGAGTTGGGACGGCGCTGGGAGCGCGCGGAACGTCGCATTCGCGAGAACGGCATCACCTACAACATCTACGGCGATCCGCTCGGCGCAAACCGGCCATGGAAAATCGACATCGTTCCGTTCCTGATTCCGGCCGAAGAATGGAGATTGCTCGAAACCGGTATCGTTCAGCGCGCCCGGTTGCTCAATCGGATTCTGGAGGATCTTTACGGCTCGCAGGAGCTTCTCGCAAATGGATGCTTTCCTGCGGCGCTACTTTTCGCCAACCCGGCATTTCTTCGGCCGCTGGTGGGTGTGCAGGTTCCCGCGCACAGTTATCTTCATATGCTGGCGGTTGATCTTGCGCGTTCACCGGACGGCCAATGGTGGGTGCTTTCCGATCGCACGCAAGCTCCATCCGGCAGCGGTTATGCATTGGAGAATCGCACGATCGTTTCCGATGTGCTGCCCGATATCTTCCGCAAGTCGAATGTCCAGCGCCTTGCTCCTTTCTTTCGTGCGCAGCGCGACGCACTTGCCGCACTCTCGCAACGCAACAATCCGCGAATTGTTCTGCTCACCCCCGGCCCGCACAACGAGACGTATTTCGAACATTCGTATATAGCCCGATACCTTGGATTCACTCTGGTCGCCGGAGCGGATCTCACAGTGCGTGACCGCTCCGTTTATCTCAAGACAGTCGAAGGGCTTGAGCGAGTCGATGTCATTTTGCGCCGCGTAGACGACAGCTTCTGCGATCCTCTCGAACTGCGGAGCGAGTCGCTTCTCGGTGTGCCGGGTCTGGTCGACGCCATCGTAGCGGGAAACGTGGTCGTCGCCAATGCATTGGGAAGCGGCGTGATTGAGACATCTGCGATCATGCCTTTCCTTCCCGGCCTTTCCAGGCATCTGTTTGGCGAGGAGCTTAAGCTTCCCTCCGTCGCCACCTGGTGGTGCGGCCAGCCATACGCGCTGGATTGGGTGCTGAATCATCTTGATTCCGTGGTGGTGAAACCTGCGTTTCCATCGCGTGGTGCAGAGCCGGTATTCGGCGCCGAACTCGATCAAGCCGAAAAGGGAAAGTTCGCTGAGAAATTGCGGACCCGTCCTCATGAGTATGTGGCGCAGGAACAAGTTGTTTTATCGAATGCCCCCGTGTGGGAGAATGGGCATCTTCATTCGCGCAGCGTCGTACTGCGTGCCTACGTGCTCAACACAGGGAGTGGATGGACGGCAATTCCCGGGGGGTTGGTACGGGTTGCCGAAACCGAAGGATCTGTTGTCTCGATGCAGCGCGGCGGGCACAGCAAGGACGCGTGGGTGCTTTGGGACAGTCCCGTCGATACATTCAGTTTGCTGCGTCCTCGCAATGAGCCGGTTGAATTGCGCCGTAGTTTGCCAGCTATCCCCAGCAGCGTAGCCGACAATGTCTTTTGGTTAGGACGATATGTCGAGCGTGCCGAGAATACCGCTCGCATTGTGCGTTGTATGACCTCCCGTGTGCGACGGGCAAATGAGGCGGAACTATCCTGCCTGGTTAGATTGCACAGTTGCCTGGAATCGCGGCAAAGCAAATTGCCAAAGGCAAAAAGTAAACGCCCCACTTTGCTGGAATTTGAACAAGAGGTAATCTCGATCGTCACAGATTCCAAGCGGAGTGAAAGCCTGGCTTCCACATTGGCAGAAATTTCTCGTGTCGGTGGAACAGTTCGAGAGCGGTTATCGGTTGATATGACGTTTCTCATCGGGCAGTTGCGGGAAACAGTCGAGGTGGGGCGGGACACCCAGTTTCTCGGGTATCCCGCGATGCTAACCCTTTGGCTGGAACTGCTCTCCGCATTTTCCGGTATGGAGCGCGAGAACATCACTCGCGGGCTGGGATGGCTGTTCCTGAGCCTGGGGAGGCGTCTCGAGCGCGCAATCCATCTGACAAGGCAGCTGCGCGAAATTACCAAGCCGCTCGCCGAGCAGGACTGGCCGCTGCTGGAGTGCCTGCTTGAAGTCGGCGATAGCTCCATGACTTACAGGAGCCGGTACTACACCACTCTGCAACCGTTGGCGGTTTTGGATGTTCTGATGGCCGATGAATCCAATCCTCGGTCGTTGGACTTTCAGCTAGCCCACGTCGCAGATATCTATGCAAGGCTGCCTCGGCATCTGCCGGTTGAATTGCAAGCCATGCAGGAAGCATTGTCCATGTTGCGCGGTTTTGACCTGCGCAAGCTAAGGTACCCGTTGCCGGGCGCCACCACGGCGGCAAATGGTAAAGATGGTTTATCTCAGCTTGAGCGATACTTAAGAGGGCTGGAACAATTGCTGCGTTCCTGGTCGAATAACATATCGAGCATGTACTTCAGCCATGCCCGCACGTTGCCGGTAACAATGGGCCTATGATTTACAAAATTATTCATCGAACCACTTACAAGTATAAGTATCCCGTCTCGGCCGGGAACCACGTGGCGTGTCTCAAGCCGCGATCTATACTCCGCCACCGCCTGGAACAGTGCGAACTGCACATCCAGCCGGCCCCGGCAACGATCACCGAGAGAGGGGACTATTTTGGAAACATTCTCTACTTTTTCACGATTCAGGAACCGCACAAGGAATTGCTCGTCGAAGCGCGAAGTGAGGTGATGATGGAGAATGCTTCGGCAGCTTCACCGCATGATTCGCTCCCCTGGGAAGAAGCGGTGCGCTCGTTGCCCCTGGATCATAGCCCCGAGGGACTTGAAGCTTACCAATTCACATTTGAGTCGCCGCGCATTCCGTTACGCTCAGAGTTCGCAGCCTATGCGCTCCAGTCGTTCACTCCAGGACGGCCATTGCGGGAAGGCCTTCTGGATCTGACGGAGCGGATCCACAAGGACTTTCGTTTTGAGTCGGGCGTGACCACTGTGCGCACGCCTACGGAAGTGGTCTTTCGTAAGCGGCGTGGCGTATGCCAGGATTTTGCGCACCTCCAGATTGCCTGCTTGCGTTCCCTTAGTCTGCCTGCACGCTATGTCAGCGGATACCTTCGAACTTATCCCCCTCCCGGACGGCCGAGGCTTGTGGGCGCGGATGCGTCCCATGCATGGGTCTCCGCTTATTGTCCGGGGACCGGATGGCTCGACCTCGATCCCACGAATAACCTCATTCCCTCAAATGGCCACGTGACGGTAGCTTGGGGACGAGATTATGGCGACGTGAGCCCTCTGCGCGGCTTAATTCTAGGAGGGGGTGTGCACGCCCTGACTGTCGCCGTCGATATGGAGATGTTGGAACCTTAATCATTGAGGGACCTTGGACGAGAACCGCGATCGTCTCTTGGAATCGATCGTGGCCTTTGCGGAGCAGACTTCATGACGAAACCAGAATCGGGCTTCGCGCATGACGCGGTGCTCAGCGGCTGTCTCCCTTTTCTTGCAGGCGGAAGCGCCGATCGTTTTCAAGCATCGTGTACTTGGGCTGTTCGACCCACTTGCGGAATGATGGCCGCAGAATCCAGAGCACAATAAAACCGAATGCAATGATCGTAATCATGCCGACGATGATGTTGATCATGGCCGCGCCGCCTCCTTATCGTCGACGTACATTTGCTCGACGTAGGAGATGAGCAATTTAATCTCGTCGGGCTTGAGCACATCTTTCCATGCAGGCATCGCAGAGCCGGGTATGCCGCTGGTGATTACGGTCAAGGCGCGCTGGGAGTTGGGTTGCATCACGTGGAAGTTGACTGGTGAGGGCTGCACACCGCCCGCCGCGGGACCGTCCCCGCTGCCGTCCGCACCGTGACAGCTCACGCAGTGAGCGCTGTAGATCTGCTGCGCCGCATTCAAGTCCGAGGGTGACATAGAGACCGCCTGCTGTGGTGACTGCAGCGTTTCAATATAGGCAGTCACGTCTTCAAGATCGTTCCTCTCCAGCTGACGCCACGCCGGCATCGATGAACCGTAAACGCCATCCCAAAGCACGGTCGAAAGATGCGCGCCTGAGAAACGCTCCATGCGCAAATTGATGGGCTGAGGCATCAGTCCAGCAGCAGCTATACCCTGGCCATCGGCATTCGGGCCGTGACAACCGGAACAGTTGTGCTGGTAGATCGCAGCTCCGCGAGCGACGCGGATCGGGTCAGAGGATGACGCTCTTGCCAGCAGCGGAGCACTGTCATCGAGCCCAAGTGTGTTCATCCGCGGAAAAGTATCCGGCACACCCTGCGAACCGTAGCTCGAGCTCATCTCCATGGCGCTTCCGCGGTCGACCTGCGCCTGATTGGAATCGCCGGCCAATGCGCGCTCACGGCCGAGCGAATGAATGTAGGCGACAAGATCGAGCGCGTCGTTGGTCGGCCGCGCCGCAGAGCCATCGAACATCCACGAGTAGCCGGGCATGATGGAATCGGGCACCGTACTGCGCGGGTTAAAGAGGTGCGTAAGCTGCCAGTCGTCCGTCCGAAGTCCGTACTCACGCGACAGGTCGGGTCCGATGCGGCGCGTGCCCCAGAGCTGCGGATAATCGTATTGAGTCTCCCAGGCTGCGGTTGGCGCACCGAAGCGCTGAACATCAGCAGTGATGGTGCGGACCTGTTCGGTATGGCAATAGGCGCAGCCCTCGCGGCCGTAGATTTCGCGGCCGTGCTCCTCGCCTGCTGTCAAAGGCTGCATGGAGCGCGGCGCGGTGCGATTGATCTCCGCCTGCAACCGCATCGCGGGGACCAGACCGAGAACCACGAAGGACAGAACAAAGAATCCGAATCCGGCAACGAACGCGACCACAAACGCATAACTCAGGAACGATGGAATCCGTTCCGCGAAGCGCACGGCTGCTGGCTCGTCTTCCTCGTCTCTGGCTTCGCGCAATGAGGCCAACGTTACCGTTCGATCTCCATTGCGCGGCCCGGTAACCAGGCCGGCCCAGAACAGGATGAAGCCGGCGATAATGGGGAGACCGGAGAAGATGCGCATCAGCCAGAAAGGATATGCCGCCCGGACGGAGTCAATCCAGGGCGCGCGGCTCACCCACATCTGTCCTTCCACCAATCCCGCCGACGTAAGATCCACCACCATCAGAACCAGTCCCACAGCCAGCAGCCAGAAGGCCCAGTTCATGGCGCGCTCGCTGTAGCGCACTCCGGGAATTCTGCTCCAGATGTGCGCAAGCGCTCCGGCAGCGGTGAAACTGGCAAAGCCGATCATTGCGAGGTGCGAGTGGCCTATAACCCAGTCGGAAAAGTGAATGAAGCGATTGACGGGCATGAGCGCCTGAATGGAACCTTGCAGGCTCACAACCAGGTAAGCGACCGTACCAAACCAGATGAATCGGAGAGCCACATTGCCGGCCACTTTACTGCTCGATCCGCGTAGTGAGAGCAACAGGTTGGAGACAACCAGAATGACGTCGAAGCCCAGATAGACGGAGGCAATGATGGCGCCTCGCTGCGCGCTCATTGGGATTGCAGAGTAAACGTAGTGGTGGGTTCCGTTGAGCGGGTAAATGAAGAAGAGCAGCCAGAAGCCGAGCATCGAGAGAAAGTGGCTGTAGATGGGCCGCCTGGTTACCGCGGGAATCACATAATAGGCCATCCCTACGGCGAGCGGAGTGACAAAGAGGCCGATTGCATCATGGATCCAAAGCCCGCTGAAAGCCGCGCCCTTGGCTCCCGCGACGAGTTGCGGAACGAGATTGCCGATGGGGTAAGCAAATGTGGTGAAGACCAGGCCGCCGACGATATACCAACCGGTGACGTAAAGTTCAGATGCCGGAACGCGAAAATACGGCCTGACAAATTGCACCAGCATCAGGACGAGGGCGAGGATCACGAATGCGTCCACGATGATGGGAAACTCCGCCCACTCCAGCGGCTGGCTGAAACCCATGCACACCAGCACCCAGCCGGGCAGCACGACCATGAAATTCCAGATCCAGAAGATTGCCCATCCCAGTTTCCGGCTGGTGACTGCATGGTTGGTGAGCCGGGGCGTTACGTAGTAACAGAATGCGATGAAAGCGTTGCCGAGCCATCCGAAAAAAATTCCCTGCGTATGGTTGTAGCGAAGCCTTCCCCACGTTTCCCATGCATGGCCGCCCATGAAAGTGGGAAAGCTGAATTTCGTAGCCACCGCGAGGCCGAACAGCGTGGAAATGAGCACGGTGAACAAGGCAGCGTGGCCATGCCAGCGGATCAAATCGTATTCCGTGTCAGGCAAAGGACCGTTATTTGGCTGCACTCGGAGGGTGGCCGAGTCTTTCGTGTCGTCGCTCAAACAGAGCCTCCTGAAGAGATGAAGGCAAACGCAGCGTCCGCTGAACGCTACTTGTTCGTTGATGCGGTGTTGGTCGCGGGAACGGGCGCCGCATCTTCTCGTCCATGCCAATGCACGAGGTAATCGACAATTTGTTTCTGGTCATTTGGCGTGATCGAGGCGCCATAGGCTTTCACCATCTTGAGCACTTCGGCTGTCCACGACTTTCGGGGAAAGATGGGCTGATTGAGGATGTAACGGGGCGAATGGCATATCACGCACTGGGTGGCGAATTGCTCATGTCCCGGGCCTGGAGGCATGTCAGGCGTGTGATACTCAACTGCAATTTCCTTCACCGGCTGCAGCGTGGTCAACTCCGCTACGGGAACCGGCCGTGGTGCAGTCGGCGGCGCAAGATTCGGCTGGCGTCCCGGCCCGCCCCATACGGCGTACGCAAGAATACCCGCGCCGACAATCAAGAGCGCCGCTAACACGCGCAGGGTTTGCATCAGCCCACTTCCACATGCAGTGTCTCGATGGAATGACGCGCATATCCGCCATGGTTCCATTCCGAGTCGCACTGAGTTTCGCCATTGTTATTTGTCGCGCGGCATTTCAACACGTAGCTGCCCGCTTGCACGGGCCGCCAATCCACCCGCCAGCGTCTCCATGAATATTTATCGATTGCAGGGTCAAGACGAGCATTCATCCATGTGCGGCCGCTATCGGCAGAAAACTCAACCTGGCGAATCCCCGCACCGCTATCGACCGCGATCCCTTCAACGTGGGTCACGCTGTTCTTTCGCACCTTCGCCGCTGCGTCTGGAGTTACAAACACCGACCGAGTGGGATAGATCGTCAGTGGCGTTGTGTGCGTGCTCGGGTTCTTGGGGTCTTCCACATAGTCACGCGACACCGGCACTCGATAAGCCGTATTCACCCAGAAGGTGCTCAATGATTCGATACGCACGGTGATCTGCGCAAGCGACTTGACCCAGTAAGTTGCAAACCATCCGGGAACAACCAGACGAATCGGAAAGCCGTTCAGCATGGGCAGCGGCGAGCCATTCATCTCATAAGCGATGATGGCGTCCCCCTGCAGCGCCTGCTCAATCGGTAGCGGCTTTTCAAATGGAGGAGAACTCTGTAGGGGCGGTTCGTCAAGACCGCGGAAACTTGCTTCAACGGCTTTTGCTGAAACGCCCGCCATCTTGAGTACGTCTCTCAGGCGGACACCCTTGTAGTGTGCGTTGCCCATTGCGCCGTTTGTCCACTCGGCGCCGGGAACCTGTGGCCGGAAGAAATTGCGCGAGTTGCCCGCACACTGGCTGAAGACTACGGCGCTGACAGGTTCGAATTGAGTAATGAGGTCGTTCAGCGAGAGCTGCAGCGGTCTTGCCACCGCGCCAGTGACAATCAACTTGAAGGTGCGGAGATCGACGCGGGTGGGAATGCCTGCATAATGCCAGCGGACAAAATAGGCATCGTTCGGTGTGAGATCGCTTCGGAAGTATTGAATCGGCGTTTCGAGCAGCGGAGGCCGATCCGCGAGCATGATGAGATCGGTCTTCTCGGGATAGCGGCCCATGGGCCGCATGTCAATTGGGCCCTGGCCGCGATGCTCCGGCACTCCAAGATCAGTGAAGCTCGACAGCCCTGATTTTCGAGAGCAAGCTGAGAGTGCCGTGCTCGCTCCCAGAGCGATCATCGATTTCAAAAGGTCGCGGCGCGCAGACTGAATGTCTACCAGCATACGGTTATCAATCATACATAGATTGCCGAAAAATGCCTTCGACATTCCGATTCAAAATGAGCTATAAGTTTTTCTTACGTATTCGAACCGGAAAGCTTGATTCAAGCGATCGGCAATCGGATGCTGAACGTGGACGCGAGTGCGCCCTTCATCCACTCAGGGTTATGTAGAGACGCGCAAAAGGCAGAAGACTACTCAGGACAATTCCATTCCAGTTTCGGCCGGCCGTTACCGGCCGTGCGCTCCGAACAAAATATTCCAGTGCATGAACGGCTCCAACGCGCAATCTCCTGAATTGGATCGGCGTATGATCCTGGGGTGATGCCAGCATTGAACTGTCTCTTTCCCCGGGTGCTGATTGCGCTTTGCCTTCTTTCCGAGGCGCAGGGCATCGGTCATGCGGCTGACGGAGAGAACGACGGACTGCAGCCGGCAAGGGCGGCCCTCCGGCGGCTGATTCCCTCTCTCCAATCTCAAATCAGCCTTTCGGCATTTCACCCGCCCGATGGCCGCGATGCCTTTCGTATTTCTGGAACTCCAGGAGAAGTCAGAGTGGAGGCAACGTCGAATGGTGCTGCGCTCTTTGGTGTGAATTGGTATCTCAAGTATGTGGCGCATATGCAGATTTCTCCAAATGGCGATCAGATTCGCACGGAAGGCAAACTGCCGGCGCCGTCCAAGAAGATTGAGAAGGAGTCGCCCTACGCTTTTCGCTACGCGCTCAACGAGAATACGGATGGCTATTCAACGCCCTACTGGAATTGGCCGCGCTGGGAACGGGAGATTGATTTGCTCGCTGCCAGCGGAACAAATGCTGTGCTCGTCGAACGAGGCACGGATGTTGTGCTTTACCAGACGTTCCGTGACTTTGGTTATTCGGATAGCGAAATTCGCGGTTGGATTACCGCTCCTGCGCACCAAAACTGGCAGCTGATGGGGAACCTATGCTGCTTCGACGGTCCGATCTCGCAGCAGATTCTTGATAAGCGTATGCGATCTGCCCGGCAGATCGTCGCGCGACTGCGCGAGCTTGGCATTACGCCTGTCCTTCCCGGCTATTTTGGTATCGTTCCGGATGATTTTGCTTCACGTCATCCTGGCGCTCATGTAGTGGTTCAAGGTATGTGGAACGGCTTCAGGAGGCCTGGCTGGCTTGATCCGCGCGACCCACTCTTTGCAGCAGTGGCCGCATCGTTCTATCGGCATCAACGCGAACTCTTCGGCGACACGTCCATCTACGATATGGAAGCTTTTCAGGAGGGCGGAACGCCGGGGGAAGTTCCAGTGAGCGCTGCTGCAAATTGCATTCAGCAGGCACTCAGCCGCGCCCATCCGGGCGCGCTCTGGATGACTCTCGCCTGGCAGAACAATCCTTCGCCCGCGCTTCTCGCCGGAGTTGATCGCAACCTTCTGCTGATCGTCGATATCGTTCAAGGACGGACTCCGAAGGAGCACCGCGAAACAGATTTTCTTGGCGCGCGCTATCTCTTCGGCGGATTGTGGGAGTTCGGGGGACGCACGACCCTTGGAGCAAATCTTTACGATTACGCAGTACGCCTGCCGAAGATGGGCGCGCGGCCGGAAAGCAAGATGGCTGGAACAGCATTCTATTGCGAGGGGCTTGATACGAACCCCGCAGCTTTCACGCTGTTTACAGAAATGGCCTGGCGCACCGAGCCTGTCGACTTGTCACATTGGTCGCAAGAATACGCGGTGAGCCGCTATGGATACGATGACGAGCATGCCCGGCGAGCATGGCAGATCCTGATGCAAACTGCGTATGCCGGGCGCGCAGACGGAGCTTCCGGTCACGGAGAAAGGGACTCGGCTCCCGAGTCTCTCTTCGATGCACAGCCGAGCCTTACCGCCAGGACGGCGTCGATGTGGGCGCCCGATGAGCTTCGCTATGATCCTCGGCAGTTCGAACAGGCATTCGCCGAGTTGCTTCAGGCTGCTGCATCGGTGCGAGCAACTCCAACTTACCGCTACGACATTGTGGATCTTGCGCGTCAATCGTTGGCCAACTGGAGCAGGCAGGCGCTGCCGCAGATCAAGGATGCATACGATCGGCGCAATGAACCGCTGTTTCGCAAACTCACAGACCGTTGGCTGCGCATGATGGATCTCGAAGACACGCTGCTCGCAACCGATTCGTCCTTCCTGCTTGGTCCATGGCTGAATTCGGTTTCTTCATGGACTGGGAATGAAGATGAATTGCGGCGGCTAAACTACGACGCACGTTCGATTCTGACGATATGGGGTGACCGAACTGCGAGCGATGCGGGTCTCCACGATTACGGCAATAAAGATTGGGCCGGTTTAGTCTCCGGCTACTATCGCCCACGATGGCAGCTCTATTTCGAGCGGCTCGATGAATCTCTGAAGACCGGACGCCCCCCCGGCGCCATTGACTGGTTCCAGTTTGGAGAGCAATGGAGCCGATCCATGACTCAGTATGGCTCACGGCCCCGTGGCGATTCGTGGCTGGAGGCGGACCGAGCGGCGCGAGAACTCGATATCGTCCGCTAAGCGGGCAAGCAGATCCGACTGCGTATCACGGCGGTAAATTGTGCGAGCCTATTGCCGCGCTAACGATCCATATCGTTCAGCGATGACGCGGGCCCTGGGTGAATCGGCGCCGATGCTTCTGGTTTCAAGCAGGAGCTCGAAAGGCCGGAATGTTCCGTCCGAGAGTCTCGCCTTATGCAGGATTGGATCGATTGCTTGTTCGTCCAGGAGGAAGTCCCCGGCGGCTTGAGTGCCGGCCATGTTGAGACCCTCGAGCAGAATGACATGGCCAATTCCGTCCAGGCTGGGTACGAAAGCCAGCACGGCATAGGTTCGATGGGATTCCTCGTCCCACAAGTTCTTGTAGACCGCGCTTTCGCCGGGAAGAGGATGCCGGTTCACGATGAGGGAATCATCCACTTCGGGCTGGTATTGCAGCGCGAAGTTCAAGTTGTCCTGGAACAGCTCGGCCCAGGGATTGCTATGCTGCGACCCGATAAGAATTGCATTGGAATGCTTGAGATCGTCGATGCGCAGATCGCGCGCGTAGCGAATGGCGAATCGGCTGGGCACCAATTCCGGCAGACGCGACAAGCTTACGGCAATGTTGAGATCGACAACGCTGGTGTATCGCTGAGTACTGAGGTCGCTCAGGTTGCGACTATCCAGCCCGGGCACCGAGTCGATCTTGGGCAGATACTTCCCATTGACGTAATCGTTGAGGTGCATGGAATTCCGGGTGAGATTCTGCAGAATTCCGAAGCCGCTGTCGGCGGGAACGATGATCGTCTCTCGGTCCGAGCGAAAGACCTGTGTCCAGAGCCTGTGAGATAAGGAGGTGGGCCTTCTTTGGAACGTTCGAATCCCGAGGTCGGCGACCACCACAATTACGATCAGTGCCGATAGTACGAGGACGATTGAACGGCCCTTATGAGCTGGCGATCGAAACGCAGAAGGAGCCGGCTGCGCGTTGATAGCCGTTTCGTTCGTCTGCGCAGTAAAAGTTTCAGGGACCGGCGAAAAGGAAGGCGGTGGAGCGTTTTGCGCCGGCTCAGTGGAATAGAAAACCGGGATGTAGTGGCCGCGCGGAATATCGACGCGAAGAACTTCGTCCTTTCCTTCAGTCTTGAAGTATTCTTCCAGCCGCTTTCGCAAAAGGCGAGCGTAATTCCGGACGATATTGTCCTCGCCGGGATTGTAGGTTATGGGGCGCCCCAGGGCCTTGACACCGATTTCGCGCTCATTGATTTCATGACTTCTTCCGCTCAGTTCCCGTTCGCAGATGTAAAGTAGAAAGCTCATAAGGAACGATGACTTCTCGAAGCACCTGCTGGCCACGATTCTTCGCGCAAGTTGCCAGCGCGGGTCGTCGTGAAAGAGACGCGGGGCGTGCTGCTCGGATTCTTCGCGGCCAGTCAAAGATATGGTCTGCGACATTGAGACAAACTCCTACGCCCTGGACGCCATTTCAGATGCATCTGAAGCCCGGGCTATCGACCCAGAGTCCGGCGGTGGGCTTGGGGCACGGCAACGCCTGTATACGTCCAAGAGTGTATAGAGCGAAAGGACGTTGTCAACCCTCGAAAAGGATAACCTTTCCACGGTGTAAAAGCTACAAAAGTCGCACCGCAGCGCCACCGCTAAGTTCCTGTTTTGACAATGACATGGCTGGATAGAACACGTTTGCAGGCAGATTACACCGGGTAAACACCTGTTCAAGTGCGTGTATAGCTCCTACCGTCCACAGGTTCACCAATAACAGGCTCAGCCTGCCAATTGGGTTCATTCAATGATTGTTTTCAGCCGGAAGAGCGATGATCGTCGAGCGACTTTTAGATCTTCTGACTCGAAATCGGCGCCGCTTGCCGATGTGCTTTCATGGAACGACGCGGGGGGCATACCCATCGCCGAAGTTCCATCCGGACCAGTTCCATCGGACCATAGAGTGCCGACTTCCAAGGCGCCCATCCGCAATTCACTAAACCGCAAACTCACTGTGATTTTGTGTTCATCACAGTCAACAAGAATTGAGAACCTTGCAATGAGGCAAAGAAAAATGACAAATTTGAGGTCGTTCCAGAGGTTTGTAGGCGCAGCAACAGTTCTTCTGCTCGCTATAGTTTTCGGCCCGTTCGCCCACGGGCAGTATGAGACAGCGTCCGTACTCGGCTTCGTCCATGACACCTCGGGAGCAGCGCTTCCGGGCGCCAAGGTGACGCTGATTAACATCGCCACGGGCGTTGAGGAAACAGTAACCGCAGACGCACAAGGGGAATACGAATTTACGAGCGTTCGCGTCGGACAATATCGGGTGAAGGGTATGGCGCCGGGATTCAGCGAGACCTTGACCGAGCCCTTTACCGCTGAGGTGAATGCCCGCCAGCGCGTAGACGTGTCCCTGAAGGCCGGCGCCACAAGCGAAACAATTACTGTAACCGGCGCGGCCGCACTGCTGAATACGGAAGACAGCGAACGCGGTCAGATTATCTCCGCGCGCGACGTGAGCAATCTCCCGCTGAACGGACGCGCATACGCCGATCTGGCGCTGCTGACGCCCGGTGTGCGCGCAAACGTTCTGGAAAACCAGACCGTTACCAGCCGCGACGCCTCCTACAACGTAAACGGTAATCGCAGCGAGCAGAATGACTTCCTGCTCGATGGTTTGGACAACAACGCTTACGGCACATCGAACCAGAGCTTTTCAAACCAGGCGATTCAGCCTTCTCCAGACGCGATCAATGAATTCCGCGTGGAGACCGACAACTACAGCGCTGAATACGGACGCTCCGCCGGCGCGGTCTTCAACGTAAGCATCAACAGCGGCACCAGTCATATCCACGGCAAACTCTGGGAATACAACCGCAACACAGACTTCAACGCGATCGGCCCGTTCCTTCCGCCGGTCAATGCCATCACCGGAAAGTCAGTGAAACCGGTATTGGTGAAGAACCAGTTCGGCGCGGCCATCGGCGGGCCGGTTCCCAAGTTCCTGAGGGGCAAGATCTTCTACTTTGGCGATTTCGAAGGCAATCGTCAGGTTCAGGGCCAGTATTCCGCCTCGACGATCCCAAATGCCAATCAACGGCAGGGCATCTTCACAGATACCCTGGGCAATCCTGTTTCGTTACATAATCCGCTGACAGGCGCTGTCTACGCCAATGGTGTCGTTCCTCAGTCGGATTGGAACGCGCTTGCCAAGCTCGTGATTCCTGCGTTACCGGCCCCCAATGTCGCCGGCGCCTTCTCCAACAATTTGGTCAACGTACCCGAGGCAGACTTTACCGACAACAAGACCGACGCGCGCTTCGACTTCTTCCTGAATCCAAAGTCTACGGCCTTCTTCCGCTGGAGCTGGCACCATGGCAACATTGTGGACGCCGAACCCATTACCGGCCCGGCAGGCGGAAACGGCAACGGCACGATTCACGACTACAACAAGCAGATCGCGGCCGGCTACACCTATCTCTTCACCCAGAACTCCATTCTCGACGCGCGCGTGGCATTCACATGGACCCTGGGTGGTAAAACGCCTTATGGTCTCGATCAATCAAGCCTGCTTGTGCAGGCGGGTATTCCCGGTTTGCCCACCAGCCCTATCGTCTCGCGCTCTCTCAACGACCAGGCGGTCACCAGCTTCTCCCAGTTCGGTGCGCAAAGCAGCAATCCGCAGTTTCAAAACCCATTTGCAATCGACCCGAAGATCAACTACACGATTCTTCATGGCCGTAATAGCGTGAAGGTGGGCTATGAGTATCAGGCCATCAACACGGAAATCGACGATTTCAATCCAACCTACGGCAATGACAACTATAGCGGCGGCTTCAGTTCCGGACCGTCAAACGCCACTGCCGGCGCTTTCACCGGTAGCAGTGACGCCGGCATTAAAGAAGCGGCCTATCTGACCGATTTTCTTGTAGGAGCGCGCAGCAACTACACGTTGAACAACTTTGTCATCGTCAATTACCACCAGATGATGAACTTCTTTTATGTTCAGGACGATCTGAAAGTCTCAACCAAGCTCACGGTCAACGCGGGACTGCGCTATGAGCTGGTGACACCGCAGTGGGTCACGGGAAACCATCTGGCGGACTTTATTCCGCCTTCGGGCACAGCGTCGCAGGCCCCTTATCTTTCCATCACCACCGGCACCCTGCAACAGGCAACGTATGGCTCCATATCCGACCGCGCGATGGTCAACATCCCGAAAGGCGATTTCGCTCCGCGCCTGGGTTTCTCTTATGCCTGGAACAACAAGACCGTGCTCCGCGGTGGATATGGGGTCAACTACATTCAGTTCAATCGCGAGGGCGGCGAAAACCTGCTTGCCTATAACGGTCCGTACATCGTCAACTCCGCCATCACGCAGACGGTCACCAGCCCGATCTGCGCTGCCGGTGTGCAAACGACATCCTGTTTCAGCCCGACCCAACAGGGCTACAGTCCAAACTTTGTCAGCTCTGCCGGTTTCAGTACAGCACTGGCCGAAACTCGTTACCTTCCCAGGAACATTTCTACCGGCTACCTGCAGGCGTGGCATTTCGGCGTGCAACGGCAACTGAGTGATCGCACGCTCATCGACATCTCCTACGTTGGCGAGCACGGAGTTCACATCTGGGTGCTTGACGATATCAACCAGGCACACCCGAACACCGTGAGCCCCACATGCGAGTACAACACGGCCACAAGCAGCTTTGTAACCACCGGCTGCGTACCGCTGCTGAGCCGTCGTCCGATCGTCGGCTTTACCGGGATTGAAGGATCGGCCAATCTCGGCATGCTCATCTATCACGGTGTCCAGGCCAGGGTCGAGCATCGTTACTCGGGCGGTTTGTACCTGCTTAACTCGTTCACCTACTCCAGGGACATCGACAACGCGTCGGGCCATCTGGATACGCCGAACAACGACAACTCCCGCGTGAACCTGGCGAACCTCAGGGGTGAACGCGGCCAGTCAGCCTACAACCAACCGCTCAACGATACGGTGACCGGGATTTGGGATCTGCCCTATGGCCGCGGCCGCCACTGGGGCGGAAGTGCTAACCGCGCCATGCAAACCCTAGCCGGCGGTTGGCAGTTTACCATCATCAATACCGCCACCAGCGGAGCGCCCGTCAACCTGATCTACTCCGAGCCGTCGCAGATGGATGTGAGCGATCTGCTCAACTATCGTCCGAATGTGTCGGGCAACCCAAAGAATATTAGGGGACTGTGGGTCAAGACCAACACGTCACTGACTGGCTACCTCAACTCCAGCACCGTATCCATTCCAACGAATGTGGCGCAGCCTTACGGCAACGCAGGCAGAAACTCGCTTCGCGATAACTCGTTCTATCAGATGAATGCTGGTTTGCATAAGGTACTTCCGCTGTGGAATGAAAGCTCCAACCTTGATTTCCGGTGTGAAGCATTCAACGCTCTCAACGCGGTGAATTACAACAACCCGGACTCCAACCGTTCGGACGGCGGGTACGGCGCCATCACAGCCTATTTCCCGCCGCGTCAGATCCAACTGGCGCTCAGGCTGATCTTCTAAGGGAGGAGAGCATTCTCGGCTATCGCTCGCCGGCAATCAGGTCCGTTTCGGCAAGATGCTCCTGGCTCATTCCTCACGCGTTCGTCATGGGCGCGTGAGGAGAGCCACTCCTTCGAGCAAGCGTTACACTCCTCTCTAAAGGTATTCAAACAGGAGCTTCGATGTTTTCCTGGCGGTTCGTACCGTTTCTTCTCGCTGCTGATTTCGTCTTTGGCGCTTTGCCCATGACTGCTCAAATGGAAAGTCAATTACGCATCAACCAGATCCAAGTCATAGGTTCCCACAACAGCTACCACGCCGGCTTCGATCCCAGCGCAGCAAGACTGTGGCAGGCCAAAAATCCGGCACTCTTCAACGGCCTGGACTATCGGCATCAGCCTTTACCCCAACAGCTCGATAGCGGCGTGAGACAAATTGAGCTGGACGTCTTCGCCGACAGCAGCGGCGGCCGTTACGCGCACCCGCTGGGCCCACAGCTTGTGGCAGCCGCGCAACTGCCGCCCGATCCCGCCTTCGATCCTGACGGCGTCATGACTAAGCCCGGCTTCAAGGTCATGCACGTCCAGGATGTCGACTACCGCAGCACGTGTCAG